>Ga0070659_100000104_pt1 | contig 62137 bp, 43 predicted proteins | sample KBSC23metaG_FD_64666 | JGI IMG/M metagenome (GOLD analysis project Ga0070659, IMG submission 64666) | Corn rhizosphere microbial communities from Kellogg Biological Station, Michigan, USA - KBS C2-3 metaG | ecosystem: Host-associated > Plants > Roots > Rhizosphere > Soil ... | reverse complement strand
CGAATGGGTGACGTCCAGCCCCACCTCACGGCAGATCTTTCGGGTCACCGCCTCGTTGTCGCCGGTGATCACCTTCACCGCCACGCCGTGCTGGTGCAGCGCGCGGATCGCGGTGGCGGCGGAATCTTTCGGCGGGTCGAGAAACGCCAGGCAGCCGACCGCGACCAGTTCGCTCTCGTCGGCCACGCCGTAGGCACGCTCGTGCGCCGGCTCGCGCCGCACCGCCACCACCAGCACGCGTAGGCCGTCCTCGTTGAGGCGGTGCGTCATCGAGCGGATGTCGCTACGTCGCGCGTCAGTCATCGGCTCGATCGCGTCGCCGGTTTTCGCGTACGCGCAGATCGACAGCATCTCCTCGACCGCGCCCTTGCAGATCAGCAGATGCTCGCCGCCGCCGTTGGCGACCACCACCGACATGCGCCGACGCTGGAAATCGAACGGGATCTCGTCGACCACGCGGTAGCGCGTCGCCGCCGCCTCCAGGTCGCGATGCGCCAGCACCGCCTTGTCCATCAGGTTCTTCAGGCCGGTCTGGAAGCGGCTGTTGAGGTAGCCGTATTCCAGCGCCTCCTCGGACTCCTCGCCGTCGAGATCGAGGTGCCGTTCCAGCACGATCTTGTCCAGCGTCAGCGTGCCGGTCTTGTCGGTGCACAGCACGTCCATCGCGCCGAAATTCTGGATCGCGTTGAGCCGCTTCACCACCACCTTGCGCCGCGACATCGCCAACGCGCCCTTGGCCAGGTTGGCGGTGACGATCAGCGGCAGCATCTCCGGCGTCAGCCCCACCGCCACCGACAGCGCAAACAGGAACGCCTCGGTCCAGTCGTGCTTGTCCAGCCCGTTGATGAGAAAAACGATCGGCACCATCACCGCCATGAAGCGGATCAGCAGCCAGCTGACCGAGTTCACGCCCCGGTCGAAACTGGTCTGCACGCGCTGGCCGCCCATGCTGTGCGCCAGCGAGCCCAGATAACTGCGCCCACCGGTCGCCAGCACCACCGCGGTGGCGGTGCCGCTGACCACGTTGGTGCCCATGTAGCAGACGGTGGGCAGATCCAACGGATTGGCATAGTCGCCCGCATGCAGGGCTTTCGATGGCGCGGCCTTCTCCACCGGCAGCGACTCGCCGGTGAGGATCGCCTGGCTGATGAACAGGTCCTTCGCGGTGAGCAGCCTCAGGTCGGCGGGCACCATGTCGCCCGCGGCGAGATGCACGATGTCGCCGGCAACCAGCTCGATCACCGGCACCTCGATCTGCTCGCTGTGACCGTCCGAGGCCCGCCGCGTCACCGTGGCGGTATTGCGCACCATCGCCTTCAACTTCTCGGCCGCGCGCGAGGAGCGATATTCCTGGCTGAAGCTCAGCAACACGCTGATCGCCACCATCACCGCGATGATGATCGGCCCGGTCAGGTCGCTGTCGTCGGTGGCCAGTTGTACCCCGGCCAGCACCAGTAACACCACGATGAACGGGTTGCGGAACGCACGCAGCAACTGCCGCGACCAGTGCGGCGGCTTTTCGTGGGAAACCTCGTTGCTGCCATCGCGATGCAGCCGCGCGTCGATCTGCGCTTCATCGAGGCCCGTTGGCGTGGTATCCAGCAAGGCCAGCAGCGCCGCGGCATCGCTGAACGCCTGCTGCGCGGCGATCGTCGACACTGACGCACCCGACCCCGCCGCCACCTTGGCGGGCCGTTTGAAATACTTGCTCATGATTCGCTTCCGAATGACGGCATGACCATGCCGCGAAGCACCAGCGGCCTCAAGCCGTCGGCATGACTACCACCGCATCCGGCCGCCCGGCCGGGCGGCCACGTCAAACCTTTCCGCCGCCAAGCGGGGCGGCCAGCTTCTGCGTGACGCGACCGCGCGCATCAGCGGCCGGCGCCCAGTCTTCGGTGACGCGGTGCCTTCAGGAACGACGCCGGCTCACGCCGGATCGCTGTCACGCGGGCATGCCCGGCAGGCAGCTCGGCCACCACGGCATCGCCGTGCGCCGATTCGGCCAGCGGCGCGGGCACGGTCACGCTGAACTCGCGCGACACGGCAACGCCACGGCCCGAGACGCCACGGAAGCCGGCCATGCGCCGGCGTAAAAAATCGCGAAGGAGCTTCATCGGCCCATCTCCTCGTAACGACGCCGACGGCGTCGTCAGGGGTGGGCCGGACTTTCCCTAGTGGAAAGCACCAGCCGACCGCAGGCGGTCGCCGCAGGCGTTCAACTTGTTATGCGACGCCGGCACCCGAAGCGAGCGGATGTCGACGTTGCGACTAGGGTAAACGTCCATATGCCTTGGTTTGTCAGGACTGGAAGCCCGTGGGCGCGGCGCGCCGCAGGGCGCGCGCATTGTCGTGCGGCGATGCGAAACTGTCAATCGTGCAGCGGACAAAAAGACCGCCGAGCGAATCAACCCACCGGCAGCAACATCAACCCCTGCTGCAACACCGGCTCGACCAGCCAGTGGTCGAGCAGCAGGAAGGCGAACAGCGCCATCAGGTACACAATGGAGTACTTGAACACCTTCATCGCGAAGAACTCGTCGGGCGGGTTCAGCAGGCGGATAGCGTAGTACAGGAAGCCCGCGTCGAGCACCACGGCGCCGCCCAGGTAGAGCAGGCCGCTCATGCCGGTGATCGCCGGCAGCAGGGTCACCAGCACCAGCAGGATGGTGTAGAACAGCACCTGCCAGCGCGTGTAGACCACGCCGTGGGTGACCGGCAGCATCGGCACGCCGGCGCGCGCGTAATCCTCGCGGCGGAAGATCGCCAGCGCCCAGAAATGCGGTGGCGTCCACACGAAGATGATCAGGCACAGCTGCAGCGCGAACGCATGCAGCTCGCCGGTCACCGCGGTCCAGCCGAGCACCGGCGGAATCGCCCCGGCCAGGCCGCCGATCACGATGTTCTGCGGCGTGGCGCGCTTCAGGTAGCGGGTGTACACCAGCGCGTAGCCGATCAACCCGCCGAAGGTCAGCAGCGCGGTCAGCGTATTGACCAGCAGCGCCAGCACCAGCATCGAGGCGATCCCCAGCAGCACGGCGAACAGCAAGGCCTGGTGCGCGGTGAGTTTGCCGGTGGCCAGCGGACGGCGCGCGGTGCGCACCATCAGCTTGTCGATGCGCTCGTCGATCAGGTGATTGAACGCCGCGGCCGAGCCGGAGGCCATCCAGATGCCCAGCGTGCCGAACAGCAGCGCACGCCACGGCGGAATCCCGGGCACCGCCAGGAACATGCCGATCACGGCGCAGAACACCAGCAAGGCGACGACGCGCGGCTTGGTCAGCTGCAGATATTCGCGGATCAACTCCATCTCACGGTGACTCCTCTGGCATCGGCGCGGCCGCCTGGGTGCGCGCCAGCGTGGCCAGCAAGGCGAACAGCAACAGGGCAGCCACGCCATTGTGCGCGGTCGCCACCGGCAGCGGCAGCCCGAAGTAGACGTTGCTGATGCCCAGCGCCACCTGGCACAGCAAGGTCAGTGCAATCGCAACCGCATAGCCGCGCAACCCGTGCCGCGCCGCCTTGAACGCCAGCCAGCCGAGGTAGCAGAACACCACCAGCGCGCCGATCCGGTGCGCGATCTGGATCGCGCTGCGCGCCGCCATGTCGAGCACGCCGCCTTCGTAGTTGACGCCGATGCCGCGCCACAGCACGAATCCCTCGCGGAAATCCGTCGGTGGCGCCCACTGGCCCAGGCACTGCGGGAACGAGCCGGGCCCGTAGCCGCAGGCCAGCGCCGCGTAGTTCGACGAGGTCCAGCCGCCCAGCGCGATCTGGCACGCCAGCAACACCACGCCCACGATCACCAGCGCGCGCAGCCCGGCCAGCCGCCCGTCCGGTGCGGCCACGCCGGCGAAGCGCAGCGCCATGTACGACAGCAGGCCGAAGGTCAGCATGCCGCCGAGCAGGTGGCTGGTGACCACGATCGGCTTCAGCAGCAAGGTCACCGTCCACATGCCGAGCATGGCCTGGAAGATGATCACCGCGAACACCAGCACGCTGACTCGTCGTGCGCCCGTGTCGCGAAGCCGCCATGCGCCGAGCAGCGGCGCCATGATCGCCAGCGCGGCAAGCGCGGACGAAAACACGTGCTCGCCGCGCATGTACATCGTCACGCCCACCGCGGCGCACACGGCACCGACGATCACCTCGATGAGCACGCGCCGGTCGCGCCAGGCAGCCGCCAGCGCCAGCGCCAGCACCATCACGCCCAGCGTGCCGGCGAGAAAGCGGTGCACCTGTTCACGCCAGGCCTTGTGCGCCTCGTAGGGGCGATCCGGGAAGGCGGCATCGGCGCGCGCCACGGCCTGGGCGTGCTCGGGCCAGGTGACCTGGCCGTAGCAGGTGGGCCAGTCCGGGCAGGACAACCCGGCGTTGGACAACCGCACGAACGCGCCGAACATCACCAGCCCGAAGGCGAACACCGCCGCCAGCAGCGACAGCCCGCGCAGGATCTTCAGCGAACGCGTGGACATCACTTGATGACCTTGCGCATGTCGCGCAGCAAGCCGGCCGCGTCGAAGCCGACGGGATAGAACGACAAGGCGGTGCCGTTGGACTCCACCAGCACGGCGCTGACGCTGTCCGGCGCGGCGGGCCGGAAACCGGCGAGCTTGCCGTCGACATCTCGCCCCACCTGCCAGTAGGTCTGCATCGCCTGGCGCGCGGTCGCATCACCGGGCGGCGTGCCCAGATAGAGCAGGCGCAGGCGCGACTGCTTGTGGTTCAGCATGACCCTCGCCTTGGCCATCGCGGTCAGCGTCGCCAGGCAATGCGTGGCGCAATCCGGGCCGGCCAGCGCCAGCAGGGTCATGCGCGGCTCGCTGTCGCGCCACGCATAGTCCTGCCCATCGACCAGCTCCACGCGCAGGTTCTCGTCGACGAAATTGCGCTGCGGCAGGATCGGCTGGCCGTTGCCCTTGACGCCCGGCTGCCAGCCGCCCCAGGTCAGCAGGCCGGCGGCAATCATCGGCCCGAGAAACACCAGGGCAATCAGCAGCAGGTACACGCGGCTCTTGCGCGACGGTTTGGAATCAGCACTGTTCATGGAAGACATTCATCACCGGAAAACGAAATGACGCATCAGCGTTGGCGCGGGCCGCGCTTGCGATGCAATACCAGCAGGATCACCACAGCGGCCAGCGCGAAGGCAAACCACTGGAACGCGTAGGCGCGATGGCGCGCCGGCGGCATCGAGAGATCGAGCGTGTGCTGGCGCACGTAGATCGAAGAGGCATCGGCATCCAGCGCCAGCACGCGCGGATACAACGGCCGGCCGAGGTCGCCGGCGACCTGATCCATGGCCAGGTAGATGCTTTGCTTGGGCCAGCGGGTCTGCCGCGCCAGCGCATTACCGCCCATCTTGAACCCGGTCGGCGGCGGCGGCACGTACAAGCCGTGCAGATCGACCGGCGCGTCGGACAGCGGCGGCAACTCCGGCGTCTTGCCGTTGCCGTTGCCGGGCAGAAAACCCAGATCCACCAGCAGCAACTGCGACTGCCCGGGCACGTCGAACGGCGCGAACACCTCGACGCCGCCACGCTCGTCATGCTTCGGGTTGTCCAGCAGGTACAGGCGATCGACCAGGTAGCGGCCATGCACGCGCACGCGCGGGAAGCCATCCTGCGGCGGTGTCGCGGCGACCGCGGCGAAGTCCTGCAACGGGGCGGTTGCCGCTGCGGCATAGCGCCGCAGCAGCGATTCCTTGAAGTCGGCGCGATGCAGCTGCCAGATGCCCAGGCGCACGAACAGCAAGGCGCCGGCCACGGTCAGCAGCAGCGCCCACCACGACGGACGGCGAAAGCCGATCACGCGGAACGGCTGCCGCGGGTGGCTATACTGCCGCTGTCAAAATCGTTCGGGCCTGTCACGTGGAAACCATCTACAAAATCGCACTGGTGGTGGTATTGCTGGTGGTGATCTTCAACCTCGGCCAGGCGCTGTACTTCATGATGACCGACAAGGACGACGACCGCCGCACGGTATGGGCGCTGACCCGCCGCATCGGCCTGTCGCTGGTATTGATCGCGATGGTCATCCTGGGCATCTGGATGGGCTGGCTCCATCCGCACGGCGTCAGCTAGTAATTGTAGCGGTTGCGCCGCCACGGCGTCGCCGCGGCCGGTCACGCCGGCGCGGGCACCCGGTAGTAGTCGCGGTACCAGCGCACGAAGTTCGCCACGCCCTGCTCCACGTCCACCTGCGGCCGGTAGCCGACCGAGGCGATCAGCTCGGAGATGTCCGCTTCCGTATCCGGCACGTCGCCGGCCTGCAGTGGCAGCATCTCCATCGTCGCCTTGCGGCCCAGGCACTGCTCCAGCACCTCGATGTAGTGCAGCAACTCCACCGGTTGCTCGTTGCCGATGTTGTAGAGACGATAGGGCGCCACGCCGCTGCTGGCCGGATCCGGCGCCTTGCCGTCCCAGCCGACGTCGATGCCGGGCACCGTGTCCAGCGTGCGGATGACGCCCTCGACGATGTCGTCGATGTAGGTGAAGCTGCGCTTGTGGTGGCCGTGGTTGAACACCTTGATCGGCTCGCCGGCCAGGATCGCGCGGGTGAACAGGAACAGCGCCATGTCCGGCCGCCCCCACGGCCCGTAGACGGTGAAGAAACGCAGCCCGGTGCACGGCAGGCCGTACAGGTGCGCGTAACTGTGCGCCATCATCTCGTTGGCCTTCTTCGAGGCGGCGTACAGGGTCAGCGGGTGTTCGGTGGGTTGATGCTCGGAAAACGGCATCCGGGTATCCGCGCCGTACACCGAGCTGGTCGACGCGTACACCAGGTGCTCGACCCCGTGATGGCGGCAACCCTCGATGACGTGCAGGAAACCGGTGACATTGGTCGACACGTAGATGTGCGGATTCTGCGCGGCGTAGCGCACGCCGGCCTGCGCCGCCAGGTTGATTGCCCGCTGCGGCTTGTGCCGGGCGAACACGGCCTCGACCGCCGCACGATCGGCCAGGTCGATCGGCTCGTGCCGGTAGCCGGGACGATCGGCGAAGCGCGCCAGCCGCGCCTTCTTGAGTTCGACGTCGTAGTAGTCGCTGAGGTTGTCGATGCCCACCACCTCGTCGCCGCGCTCGAGCAGGCGCATGGCGACGTGGGAGCCGATGAAGCCGGCGGTGCCGGTGACCAGAACTTTCATGCGGGCGCGACCTGCGGTAGAGATACCTTTTCCATGATACGCAGTCGCGCCGGCGAGCGCTGGCTACAGCCGGCCGTCGACGTCGCCGCGCGGCAACACGTACTTGACGTCGTACAGCACGCTCGACGGCTTGCCGAAGGCGCGGATGCCGGCGCTGCCCAGCTCGGCGAACTGCCGATGACCCACCGCCACGACGATGGCGTCGTAGCTGGCCGGCGACGGTGTGCCGATCAGCTCCAGGCCGTACTCGTGCCGGGCCTCGGCACCGTCCACCCAGGGGTCGAAAACGTCGACCTCGGCGCTGTAGCCGCGCAGGGCCTGCACGATGTCCACCACCCGGGTGTTGCGCAGATCCGGGCAGTTCTCCTTGAACGCCAGCCCCAGCACCAGGATGCGCGCGCGCACCGGGTTGATGCCCTTGCGTACCATCAGCCGGATCACCTGCCCGGCGATGTATTCGCCCATGCTGTCGTTGGTGCGCCGGCCGGCCAGGATCACGTCCGGATGATGGCCGACTTCCTGCGCCTTGTGGGTGAGGTAGTACGGGTCGACGCTGATGCAGTGGCCGCCGACCAGGCCGGGCCGGAACGGCAGGAAATTCCACTTGGTGCCGGCCGCCTCGAGCACTTCCAGGGTGTCGATGCCGAGCGTGTTGAACAGCTTGGCCAGGTCGTTGACCAGGGCGATGTTGAGGTCGCGCTGGGTGTTCTCGATCACCTTGGCCGCCTCGGCCACCTTGATGCAGCTGGCCCGGTGGGTGCCGGCGGTGATGATCGAGCCGTACAACCGGTTCACGAAATCGGCGACCTCGGGGGTGGAGCCGGAGGTCACCTTGAGGATGCTGGTGACCCGGTGCTGCTTGTCGCCGGGGTTGATCCGCTCCGGGCTGTAGCCGGCGAAGAAGTCGCGGTTGTAGGCCAGCCCCGAAACCCGCTCCAGGATCGGCACGCAGACCTCCTCGGTGCAGCCGGGGTAGACGGTGGATTCGTACACCACGATGTCGCCGCGCTTGAGCACCTTGCCCAGGCTCTCGCTGGCCTTGACCAGCGGGGTCAGGTCGGGGCGCTTGGCGGCATCGATCGGGGTGGGCACGGTGACGATGTAGACGTTGCAGCCGCGGATGTCGTCCAGTTGGGCGCTGAACTGCAGTTGCGTGGCCGCGGCCAGCTCCGTCGCATCGACCTCCAGGGTGTGGTCGTGTCCGGCCCGCAGTTCGTCCACCCGCGTGGTACGGATATCGAAGCCGACGGTGGCATACCGCCGGCCGAACTCCACCGCCAGCGGCAAGCCGACGTAGCCCAGCCCGACAATGGCGATCCTGGTGTTTTCCAGCTGTTGCATGCGTACTATCCCTAAATGGTTTTCCACGATGGTGTGGGCTACGGCACGATCCGGTCACATCACCTGTCCGATCCGGCCCGCAGCCGCTTGCTCACTACCCGGTTTCCGTCATGTTCGCCGTGATATTCTTCACATTCTGAAAGACAATCAGGGGGATTGCCATGAAATCATTGCGCCGACTGCTCCTGCTGGGCCTGCTGCTCGCGCTTGCCGGCTGCGCCACCGCGCCGGGTTCCGCCCAGGCGCCGGCGGTCAACCCCGAGGCCCAGGCCGTCGCCGTCTACCACATCGGCGTGGACGACCAGTTGCAGATCTCGGTCTGGCACAACCCCGACCTGAGCGTCAGCGTACCAGTGCGGCCGGACGGCAGGATCACCGTGCCCCTGATCGGCGACGTGCAGGCCGGCGGCCGCACGCCGGAACAGGTGGCCGGCGAGATCAAGGACAAGCTCAAGGCCTATGTCCGCGACCCCCAGGTGGCGGTGATCCTCACGGCGCTGCGCAGCCATGAATACCTCTCGCGCGTACGCGTGACCGGTGCGGTGCGCACGCCGGTCTCGATCCCCTACCGGCAGGGCATGACCGTGCTCGACGCGGTGCTCGCGGCCGGCGGCACCACGGAATTCGCCGCCCCCGACCGTACCGAGCTGTTCCGCAAGTCCGACGACAAGACGCAGTCGTACGCGATCCGGCTCGACCAGATCCTGCAAAAGGGCGAACTGACGACCAACTACCCCGTGCAACCCGGCGACGTCATCACCGTGCCGCAGCGCGCATTCTGAACCGGCGCGGCGCAACGACATGAACCAGGTAAACCCATGAGTGAAGAAGGCAACCCCCTGCTGGCGATGCTGCCGGTGCTGTGGATCGAGGCAAGGCGGCGACGGGTCGCGCTGGCCATCATCTTCGCCTCGATCGCCCTGCTGGCCCTGGTCGTCGGGGTGAACTGGCCGCGCCGGTACGACGCCTCGGTCACCATCCTGGCGCAGAAGAGCAGCATCATCACCCCGCTGATGGAAGGCGCGGCTGCCGCCACCGGCAACGCCAACCGGGCCGGCATCGCCCAGGCGGTGATCTTCAGCCGCAAGGTGATGAGCCAGGTGCTGGTGGCCGGCGGCTGGATGGCCCGTCACCCGTCACCGGTGGAACAGGACAAGCTCGCCGAGGAAATCAAGGCGCGCACCGTCGTCAAGATCTCGCACGACAACCTCATCACGATCAGCTATCACGACAGCGACGCTCGTCGCGCCTACGAGGTGACCCGGGCCTTCGGCCAGCTGTTCATCAGTGAGAGCCTGACGTCGAAGATGAAGGAAAGTCGCGACGCGTTCGATTTCATCAACAGCCAGGTCGAGGCCTATCGCGAGAAGCTGACCGACGCGGAGAACAAGCTCAAGGACTACCGCAACGCCAACGCCGACGCGCGCCCCGGCAGCGAGGCCGACACCAACGCCAGCATCGGCCAGCTGCGCAACCAGATCGAGACGGCGCGCATGGATCTGATGGAAAAGCGCTCGCAGGCGGCGTCGCTGGAAACGCAACTCTCCGGCGAATCGGAAGTCAGCTCGGTGCAGACCTCCAGCGGCGTCTACGAAAGCCAGCTCGCGGAGCTGCAGTCGAAGCTGGACAAGCTGCGCCTGACCTATACCGACGAATACCCCGACGTGGTACGCACCCGCCACCAGATCGAGGATCTGCGCCGCATGCTGGCCAGTGCCGGCCAGCAGAGCGCAAAGGCGCCGCGCGCGATCGGCGACTCGGACAGCAACAGCAACGCGGTCCGGTTCAATCCGCTGTACCAGCAGATGAGGAGCCAGCTCACCACCTTGCGTACCGATATCGCGGCCACCACGGCACGGCTCGGTGCCACCCAGACGCGGCTCGAATCGGAGCTGGATCGCAGCAAGCGCATCGCCAATTCCGAAGCGGTCACCGCCGAGCTCACCCGCGATTACACGGTCAATCGCGACGTCTACCAGGATCTGCTCAAGCGCCGCGAAAGCGCGCGCGTGTCGATGAACCTGGACGCCGACCAGGACGGGCCGTCCTTCGTGGTGCAGAACCCCGCGGTGATGCCGCTGGTTCCCTCCGGCCTGCGCTTCATGCACTTCGGCATCGGCGGCGTCTTTGCCGCGCTGGCGATTCCGTTCGGGCTGCTGTTCGGCATCGCCCGGTTCGATCCGCGCGTGCGCTCGATCGAGCAACTGGAGAGCTCGACCGGCCTGCCGGTGCTGGCGAACATCCCGTTCTACCCTGCCCCATCGGATCACCGGCGGGAGCAGCGGCGCAACGTGGCACTGGTGGCGATCGTGCTGGCCGTCGTGCTCGCCTATCTGGTGCTGTTCTGGCTGAAGTTGAAGGGACTGGCATGAACGCGAGGGATGAAGACAAGTCGGTGGTCAACCTGAGTCCGCGCGAGCCGGATCCCCGCGAGCGGGCCGCGTTGCCCGGCGACGAGTCCAAGACCGCGCCGGGCCACTCGATCGCGCTGATGTCGGAAACCGCCGGCGCCCTGGCTCCCCGGCAACTGGAAGAGCGCCGCCTGATCCATCGCGACGAGTCGGTGCGCACGCAGTCGGACGCGTTCCGCGAGATCCGCACGCGCCTGTTGTGGCTCGGCGGCGAGCGCAATTTCGTGACCCTGGTGGTACCGGTCAGCCCCAAGTCGGGCGGCAGCTTCGTGGCACGCAACCTGGCCGTGGCGTTCGCCTTCGACGAAGCCAAGACCAGCCTGCTGGTGGATTGCAACCTGCGCTACCCGGCACAGCACGAGGCGCTCGGCGTGGCGCGCGGCAGCGAAGGGCTGATCAACTTTCTCGAACAGCCGTCGATCGGCATCAAGTCGATCATCTACAGCACCGGGATCCCCCGCCTGCGGCTGATTCCCGCCGGCTCGACCCGCGAGAACAGCGGCGAGTACTTCTCCTCGTTCCGCATGCGCGCGGTGATCGACTCGCTGCGCTGCCGCTATCCCGACCGCTACCTGTTTCTCGACGGCCCCGCGATCAAGGGCTCACCCGACGCGCGAATCCTGTCGGAACTGGCCGACCAGGTGGTCGTGGTCGCCGGCTACGGCCGCGACACGCCGGCGGCGATCAGCCAGGCGGTCGCCAGTTTCGACACCGGCAAGGTGGCCGGGGTAGTGTTCAATCACGCGCCCTGATGCGGCGCGCTGAGCTCGACAACCATGGACAAGCCAGCAGGGGAGGACGCACACATGTCGACACGCAGCACCCGCATCCGCGCACTGGGGTCGATGCTCGCCATCACCGCGACCAGCGCGTCGGCAGCCCAGTTCGACTACGGCTGGCGCGTCGGCGTCAGCCACAGCGACAACATCGGCCTCACGGAGACTGACCCGACCAGCCAGAACTCGCTGGTTCCCGGGTTCGATTTCAGCTACCAGCAGGAGGGTTCGACCTTCCAGGCCAGCGCGGTCGGCAACCTGGAGTATCGCGACTATCTGGGCAATGCCTTCGACAACCAGAAGCTGGCCCAGCTCGCCGGCCAGGCCAACTGGACGGTGCTGCCGCAACGGCTGGATTTCACCGTCATGGACGTGGCCAGCGTGCAGCCGCTGTCGACGCTTTCCAGCGACGTGCCGGACAACCAGCAACAGACCAATGTGCTGGCGCTCGGGCCGACCCTCCGCTTTCGCCTGAACCAGACGCTGCGCGGCCAGGCCGAGTTGCGCTACATCAACAGCCGCGCCTCCAAGACCACCGAGTTCGATTCCTCGCGCGGCACGCTGGCCCTGCGCTTGTTCAAGGATCTCAGCCCCACCGCATGGCTGTCTGCCAACGCCGAGACCGAACGCGTCACCTTCGATCACAGCGATACCGGCCCCGCCTATAACCGTACCCAGCTGTTCGCAAGCTCGGTCAGCCACCTCAGCCAGCTGGATATCGACGCATCGCTGGGCTGGTCCCGACTCTCCTTCGACGGCGGGACGAGCGTCGACACGCCGCTGGCCCGATTCGGCCTGACCTGGCGGATGACCCCGAACAGCAGCCTGGCGCTCAGGGCGGCGCGCCAGTACGGCGATGCCGCCGAAGACCTCATCACCCAACTCGACCAGAATCCGGGTGCGCTCCCGCCGGCCACCCCGCCGTCGCCGAGCGTCAATACCGGCACCACCGTCATCAGCTCGCAGGTCTACACCGAACGACGATTCGAGGCCGTGTACACCTACGTGGGCGCACGCTGGAAGCTGCGGGTGGCACCGCTTTACCGCAACTTCGACTACGTCAACGACCCCACGGACAGTCAACGGGGTCGCGGCGGCAGCGCCGGCCTCGACTACCGCCTGCGCCCGCGCACCACGTTGTCCGCCTTCGTGAACGCCGAGTCGCTGCATTACAACACGCTGGATCGAACCGACCGCACCACCAACTTCGGCATCATCCTGACCGACCAGCGAACCGCGCACTGGAGCTGGAACCTCGCGCTGACCCGCCGCCTGCGCAACAGCGACGTGGCGGATGCCGGCTACCAGGCCAACGAGATCTATCTCGGCGTTGCATATCGGAGGTGACGGTGCGGTTCGAACCAGCACAGCCCTGCCATTTGGGTTCCGGAGGGGAGTTGTTTGGTCTGTACCATGCGGTCGCCGGCCAGGCTCGGGCCGCCGTACTGCTGTGTCCCCCGCTCGGCCAGGACATGATCCGCAGTCACCGCGTGTACCGGCAGCTGGCCGACGCGCTGGCCTTGCAGGGCATCGCCGCACTGCGTTTCGACTATTACGGCAGCGGCGATTCGGCCGGCGGCAGCGACGAGCTCGACTGGGCGCGCTGCCTTGCCGACACGGTGACCGCCGCCGGCGAGTTGCGGGCACGCTCCGGCTGCGCCCGGCTGATCGGTTTCGGCGCGCGCCTCGGCGGCAGCATCGCGCTCGGCGCGGCCGGCACCGCCCGCCTTTCCGAACTGCTGCTGTGGGATCCGGTGCTGGACGGCAACCGCCACGTGGCCGCGCTCGACGCCTTGCAGGACGCCCTGCGGGTCGATCCGATGCGTTTCAACGCACCCCGTACGCGCGAGGACGCCGCCGGGCAATGGCTGGGTTTCCCCATCGGCGCAGGCCTGCACCGGCAACTCGGCAATTGGCGCGCCGAACCGTCGCCGCTACCCGTGCGCGTCTTCGACTCGTTGCCACCCGCCGCGGCGCACGACTGGAACACGCTGCTCGGCGGCGCAGCCAGCGTCACCGAGCTGCCATCGACCGCGAGCTGGGATGAGCTGGATCGGCTGGAGCACGCCATCCTCTCGCCCGACCTGATCCGCGCGGTCGGCGATCACCTGCGGGCAACGGCATGACGAAGGAACGGGCGTTTCGCTTCGGTCGCGCGCAGCATCTCGTCGGAGTGGCCGGACTCCCGACGACGCCGGCGCCGGTCGCGCCGGTCGGCGTCATCGTGCTGAACGCTGGCATGGTGCACCGGGTCGGGCCGTTCCGGCTGCACGTGGAAATCACCCGGCGCCTCAATGCCTGCGGCTACCCGACGCTGCGCTTCGACCTGTCCTCGCTCGGCGACAGCGGCGCCAGCAACGAATCGCAGTCGCAGGTGCAGCAGATTCGCGCCGACGTCGCCGACGCCATGAGCCTGCTGGCGAGTCACGCCGGCTGCACCCGCTTCGTGCTGCTTGGCCTGTGTTCCGGCGCGCAGAACGCCCATACCGTGGCCGTCGACGAGCCCCGCGTGGCCGGCGCCATCTTCCTCGACGGCTATGCCTATCGCACGCTGGGCTTCCGCCTGCGCCACTACCTGCCGCGGCTGTGGAGCGCGGCGCGCTGGCATCGGTTCATCAGCCGCAAGCTGCAGGCGGCCGCGAACCGGCGTGGCGACGACGTGTTCGCCGTCAGCTTCCCGCCGCAGGAGCAGGTGCAGCGCGAGCTGACCGCCATGCTCGATCGCGGCCTCAGGCTGCACTTCATCTACAGTGGCGGGGTGACCCGCTATTTCAATCATCCGCGCCAGTTCCGCGAATGCTTCGGGCGATTGGCCGACCGGCCGGAGATCAGCGCGCGCCTGTTTGCCGGCACCGACCATACCTACGCCCTGCAGGTGGATCGCCAGTACCTGCTGCAGGACATCGCGGACTGGTTGCAACAGCAATTTCCGACTTCCGGCGAGAGCATCCCATGAGCACGATCCTGGTCACCGGCGGTGCCGGCTACATCGGCAGCCACGTCGTCCAGCAACTGAGCGAACGCGGCGAGCGCGTGGTGGTGCTGGACAACCTGGCCAGCGGCTTCGCCGACGCCGTGCGCGGCGCCGAACTGGTGGTCGGCAACGTCGGCGACCAGACGCTGGTGTCGCGGGTCCTCGCTGAGCACGAGGTCGGCGCGGTGATGCACTTCGCCGCGCATACGGTGGTGCCGGAGTCGGTCCGCGACCCCTTGAAGTACTACGGCAACAACACCTGCAACACGCGCAACCTGCTCGCCTGCTGCGTCGACGCCGGCGTGCGCCGCTTCCTGTTCTCCTCCACCGCCGCGGTCTATGGCACGCCCGCCAGCGGCATCGCCGACGAGGACACGCCGCTGCAGCCGATCAACCCGTACGGCAGCTCCAAGCTGATGTCCGAGATGATGCTGCGCGACCTGGGCGCCGCCGGCGCGATGCAGTACGTAATCCTGCGCTACTTCAACGTCGCCGGCTGCGACCCGCAAGGGCGCATCGGCCAATCCACGCCCAACGCCACGTTGCTGCTCAAGGTGGCCTGCGAGCACGCGGTCGGCAAGCGCCCGGGGCTGGCGATCTTCGGCACCGATTACGACACCCCGGACGGTACCGGCATCCGCGACTACATCCACGTCGAAGACCTGGCCGCCGCCCACCTGCGCGCGCTCGACCACCTGCGTGCGGACGGCGAATCGCTGACGCTCAATTGCGGCTACGGCCACGGCTACAGCGTGCGCGAGGTGATCGATGCCGTGCAGCGGATCAGCGGCCGCACCCTGCAGGTCACCGAACAGCCGCGCCGCGCGGGCGATCCGCCGATGCTGATCGCCCGCGCCGATCGCCTGCGCCAGCGCCTGGGCTGGAGCCCGCGCCACGACGACCTGGAGTTCATCGTGCGCACCGCGCTGGCGTGGGAGCACAAGCTGGCGGCACGGGAGCAGACCTCATGAACCGCGCGGCGCACGCCCGGTACGGCACCGCACGCCGGGCAGGCACCGCACTGGCCGCGACCGTATTGGGCATCGCCGTGCTGCTGATGCCTGCGCACGCCGAGGCGGCGGCCGAAAGCCCGCAGGCGTTGCCTTCGAGCAACGCTTCCCCGACGTCAACCATGCCATCGGCCGAACCGCCGCGCGACGCGGTTGCGCCGCCACCCATCGCCCGACTGGCAAGCCCCGAAGCAGGCACCGCGATGGTCGGCCACCCCGAGTGGCAAGTCATCGAGCTGCATCGCAACGGCGCCATCGGGCAGAACGTCGCGGTGACGGTCGGCATCCCCTTCCCGCCCGGCATGCTGCACGACGCCCGGCAAGTGCGCATCGAGGACGCCCGCGGCGCGCCCATCCCCGCCGACATCGAACCGTCCCTGCTCTGGCATTTCGCCGGCGGCGGCATCCGGGCGGTACGCGTGCAGTTTCATGCCGTCCTCGAAGGCGACCGGGGCAAGCTGCGCTTCCGCATCGCCACCGCCGGCGCTCCCGCGCCAAACGCCTCCGCACCGGGCTGGCCCTATGCCGACGGGCTGGTCGACGGTGCCGACGGCGTGCGCGTGCCGGGCGTGCTGGCGACGCTCAGCCCGCAATGGATGTCGGCGTCCATGATCGCCGGCCCGCAGCAACCGGCCGTGCCACCGGGTCCGTACGACCGCTACTTCGAAACCCAATTCGCGTGGGCCAGGAAGCTGCCGCGCACCGATGGCTCGGCATGGCTGTTCGATCGGCCTACCACGCTGTTCCAGCAGTATGTACGCACGGGTCGCGCCGACTATCTCGCGGCGGCCGTCGAGAGCTACCGCTTCTACATGGCGCACATCCGGCGCTTCGGTGCGCCGGGGTGGCCGCTGTGCGGCGGCGGTTTCAGCCTGGGCGAGGTGAACGCCTGCGACCCCAAGTACGTCTACATCGAACCGACCCTCTTCGCGCTGGGCCTGACCGGCGACGACAGCTACAACGACCCGGGCCTGATCCAACGCATGGTCGGTTCCTGGGACACCGGTGGCTGGACTATCCCGGTGGGGGCCTACACCGGGGCCACGCAACGCTTCTTCACCGAGCGACAGACCGGCCTCGGCCTGCTGCAGATCGTCAGCGCCTGGGAGCTCACCGGCAAGCGGGAATACCTGCAGCGGATCGGCGATCGCGTGGGCTGGCTGTACCAGCACCAGCAGCACAATCCCGACGGCCTGGGCAACGACGGCTCCTGGCGCAACAGCTGGGACATGCACGAAGGCAACAAATACGACGACGCCACCGACGTACCCGGCAGTTCCCCCTGGATGACGCAGAACATCATCGACGGCTTGTGGCACGCCTGGCTGGCCACCGGCGACTCACGCATACCCGTGATGGTCACGGCCTTCGGCCGCTACCTCGAGCGTTACGGTTGGATCGACGCGAAGACCCTGCGATCCGCGGGCAAAGACTGGCGCGACCCCTGCAGCGGCCCCGACGGGCAGATCAGCTGGTACTGGTCGTCGGCGCATGCGAAGCCGGCCCAGTTGATCGCGATAGAAAACTCCGACGGCTGGTACAGCGACTCGCACAACGTGGAGTTGACGCTGCCGGTGGCGCTCGCCCGCTACTTCAGCACCGACCCGTCGCTCCAGCGGGCGCTGGATCGGCGCCTGCAGGCGCTGGCGTCGTCCTACAACCCGGCCTGCGCCGAAAACCGCAGTACGGCGCGGCGCTTCAACTGGAACAACCGGGGTACCGGCGTCGTGCAGTGGCTGACGCGCCGGCCCGCGGGCAGCGGCGCCGCACCGGAGACCGCGCCCAGGACGAAACCCTGAGCGCAGGCGAAAGAATCACCCGCCTGCTGCGACCGCGCCAGGCGCGGCCATGGCGTCATCCATCCGGTTCGCTGAAACGCCTGCGCTTGGCCAGCGCGTGCCAGCCATAGCGCAGCATGCAGAAGCACGACCGCCAGAGCCCCAGCTTTTCCACCTCGCGGTAGATCGTCCACTGCCAGCCTGCCGCGCGAACCTTGTTGGCCGACAGCGACGATTCGCGCACCAGATACCAGGCCAGCGGTTCGGGGCTCTCCACGCGCACCGCCGACCCGGCGCGGCGTACCTGCTCCAGCCAGAATGCGTAGTCCTCGTGCCCGATCCGGCGAAACGGCACATCGCCGAGTTCGCGGGCGTACATGCCGGTCAGGTTGCCGATGAAGTTGCTGGCCAGCATGTCACGATGGCTCAGTCGTGCGGGCGGACTGACCCGGCTCAGCACGCGGCCGTCTTCCGCCACGCGCCAGTAGTCGCCGTAGCTGAGCAGCGCCCCGCTGGCACGCAGGCTGGCCAGCTGCCGCTGCAGCTTGTCGGGATGCCACCAGTCGTCGGCATCGAGAAACGCAATGTAGTCGCCCTGCGCCGCGGCCAGGCCCGCATTGCGCGCCGCGGCCACGCCGCCGTTGACCGCCTGCCGATGCACGCACACCCGCTCGTCCGCGCGGGCAAAGGCCTGCAGGATCGCCAGCGACTCGTCCCGCGACCCGTCATCCACGGCAACCAGCTCGAGGTGGCGATGGCTCTGCGCCAGTACCGAATCGACGGCCCGACGCAGCCAGGCGCCGGCGTTGTACACCGGCATGATGACGCTGACCAGATCCCCGCTCATGCCATGCTCCCGGGCCCGCCGCGCGACCGGAGCCACGGCCGCGCTCGATGCTCCACCAACGCCGCTCCACTTCACGCAAACAGTTGCGGCAAGGTCACGATGGAACGAAACCAGTCCCTGTCGAGTTCCGTTTCAATCGCCACTCGACGCACATCGTAGTCGTCCCAGTCATCGAACCGGCGATAGCCTCCATAGTAGCTGAAGGCGCTGGACACGCCCGCTTCCCGCAGGCACTCGCGGGTGGTCTGGTCGAATGCGTTGGCATTGCCGACCGGATAGCTGAAATAGCGCATGGGCTCGCCCAGCTCGGCGGCCAGCCGGCGACCGCATTCCAGGATCTCGCGACGCTGATCCTGCGCCGACATGCGTGACAGCACCGGATGCGTCACTGTGTGTCCGCCGATGGTCATGCCCGCCGCCTTCATCTCCCGCAGCATGTCCCACGTCATCCACAGATCCCTGCCGACCCCGGCCTCGCAGCGACCCGTCCCGGCAGCGGCCGCCAGCGCGTCGAGGTAGCCTGGCGTGGCTTCCGCCGGCATCCCCTTGTATCTGCGCAGCAGTTTGCGTACTGCCACCTCCCGATGCGGCTCGTCGAACGGGATCGGCGCATCGAACCACGCCGGCAGTGCGAGCCCGCCCTGCCGGCTGGTTCGCACCATCCACGCGATCTCGTCCCACCATGGCAGGCTCGGCGAGTCGATGAAGCCGGTGGCGACGAAGAACGTGGCGGTCACGCCCTCGTGCTTGAGGATGGGGAAGGCCTCGGCATGATTGTCGCGATAGCCGTCGTCGAACGTGACCATGGCGTAGCGACCGCGTTTCGCCGCGAGTACGCGCGGCAGATCGGCCGGGCCGATGATTTCCAGTTGCGCCTTGCAGAAGCGGATCTGCTCGGCAAACGCCTCCGCGCTGGCGCTCCACAGGCCACGGTCGAAATTCGAACCGAACGCATCGCCGATGCGGTGGTAGTTGAGCACGAGCACGCCGGACCAGCGCACGGTTCGATGCAGCAGGCGGCGCATGCCGCTGCGGCAAAGCAGGCGGGACGCGGCGACTTTTTTCATGGGAAATCTCATGGCGATCAACCACGCGAAACCAGCTGCAAGACCTTTCTTCCCGCCCGCAGCAGCAGACGCCGAGCTTCACCGAACACGGCGCGTGTCGTCGGCCGGCGGCATGCCAGGCAGACCAGGTCACGCTGCTCCGTCGTGAGCGATTTCTTGAAGGCGCTGGTTCCCCGCAGGAAATCGTACCGATCCATGCCCCGTTCGGCCAGCCGCGCCATCAGCAGCAGATTCGCCGCCATGCCGGGGCTGTGGATGATCGCGCGCTCGTCGGACGTGACCCCCAACTGGTAGAGGTCGAACTTCGTGCCCGTCACGAAGCCATAGAGCACCACGAAGGTGTTGGCCTGGTGCGACAGGCGGGCCAGGATCGCGCGTCCGCCGGCGACCCACTCGCGCACGAGGCGGCGATGAAACTCGGTGAACCGCGGTGCGGCGAAGCAGCCCGGCCGCCCCTCGGCCACCCATCGCTCCTGATGGATGCGGATCAGGTCATCGAAGTACTGCTCGGCATCCGCCGCATCCGCCAGTTCGAACAACGCGCCGGAACGTTCGACCTTGCGCACCTCCTGGCGGGCGCGCGCGCGGCTCTTCGACGACAGTTGCGCCAGGTAGGCCTCGAAGCCGTCTCCGATGAAGGCGATCGGACAACCGCCGCGCGAAAGAACATGCAACCGGGCGTCGTGCGAAAACGCCGTGCGTGCGCGCAGCAGCGGCGTGTCGTCCGGAAGATCCAGCAGTTCCAGCGCGTCCCACTGCATGGCGTCCATCGCGGCCCACGCCGCCTGCGCACACGCCATCTCTTCATCGGGCAGGTGCAGCAGGTTCAGATAATCCGGGCAGGTCTCCTCGTACTCCGCCTCGCCGGTGGAGATGAATCGAAGGCAGCGGACACCGAAGGAGGCGCCGCGCCCCGCATCGAGATACAGGGGCAGCGCCCCCACCAGCCGCGACTCCCGCCACAGGCTGACGATGCGCAAGCCGCCCCTTCCGTACACTGGCCCGTAGACCTCCCACCAGGTGCGCAACCAGACGAAATCGAGGGACGTCGAGGCGGTCGGGCTCGCCTGGCACAGGCTGTCCCAGTCCGCGCGGATGGCGTCCCACCCGCCCACCTCGTCGATGATGCGCACCGTCAGCGGGGCATCGACAAGGCGGTTCTCCTCGACCGATGCGCAAGCGCCGCGAGCCCCGTGGCCAGACCTCATGGCGACGGCGCCGGCCGGCGATGCAAGTGCGGGCGATGCGCGCGGAGCCAGCGGCGGAGCGTCGCGGGCAGGTAGCAGCACAGGAACAGCTGCCAGGCACGCCGCTGGAACCAGCGGTGACGAATGCTGGAAAAGAGGTGAAGCCGGGCAGCGGCCATGTCGTTCGCCTCGAACTGCAGCTCGCCGATCCATTCGTGGGCATCGGCCAGGGCGCCATGGATCATCCGTCGGGGTAGGTGGATCTCGGCGCGCGCCGTGTCGATCAGGGGCGCGATCGTCCTGAGGAAATTGGTCGCGGTATGGATGCGGTACTCGGGACGGGTCAACCGGTCGGGCATGCCCCGCTGGTACTGGATGGCGGGCAGGTCGACGAAGCCCACCGGCCCGTAGCGGCAGGTTCTGAGGTGGAAATCGTAGTCTTCGCCGGAATAGCGCAGAGTCTCGTTGAACGCCTCCACCTTCGCCAGGCGCTCGCGACGGATCAGCACCGTGGAGGTATGCACCAGGTTGCCCATGATCATCTGCGAAAAGATCATGCCCATGCGCAACGACGCATCGCCGACGATGCGCGCCATCGACGGCGCCACCGAGCGCAGCGGCACGACGTCCGAAAACAGCCGGCCCTCGGGAAACAGCGCGTAGGCGCTGTACATGGTGCGGATGTAGGCGCGATTGAACACGCGGCCGGAGGGGTCGATGGCCTCCATGTCGGTCCACACCATGCCGAGCTCGGGGAACTGCTGCATGCAGCGCAACTGCAGCTCGATCTTCCACGGCCGCCAGAAATCATCCGAATCGAGCAGCGCCACGAAATCGCCCCGGGCCATCCGGATGCCGTGGTTGCGCGCCGCAGCCACGCCGCCATTCTCCTGCACGATGTAGCGGAGTCGCGGCTCGGCGCCGTAGCGGGCCTGGATGAGCTCGGCGGTCTCGTCCGTGGATCCGTCATCGACAAGCAGAACCTCGAGATCGGCGTGCGTCTGCGCGAGCACGCTGTCCAGCGTCCGCGCCAGGCAATAGGCCCGATTGAAGGTGGGTATGACTACACTGACCAGTGCCATGGGCAACCGACAACTCCCGAATGAAGTGACAGCACGAACCCTCGACTCGCCTTGCCACCCACCCCGCCGCCGCATCGACCGCGGATCCCCCGATCCGGCGCTGCCGATGCATGGCGGGCGCTGACGCGCCTTCTTCGCCCGACGTTCTGCGGAGGCGGCTACGGGCAATCGCCGGTACATCGGGGCTTGCCTGTCCAATCCGTCTCGTTCGCTTCGATGGAGCAGCAGCCATCCGCGCGATCGCCTCCTGCGGCGGGAAATACCGCTCCATTGTATGCGCTTTCCGAACCGCCTTGCATGACGGTTCACGCCAGGCCCGCCGCGATCCGGGCCCCGATTTCCCGCGCCCGGCCGGCGCCCGCCTGCGGTATCGGGAAGCCTCTCCGCACCCTCCCCGAACTGGTCAGGCGACCCCGGTCGCCGGCTTGCGCGCGATGAAGTCGACCGAGGTGATGCACAGGCGTTCCGGCGGCACCTGGGCGAATTGCGGCGCGATCTTCAATGCGGCAAGCTCGCGCAGCCGCCTGGCCGGGGGCGAGGTCACGCAAGTCACGATCTGGAAACCGGCCGTTTCGGCATATTCGATGAAGGCATCGGCGCGTAGCCGATTCTGGTACAGGAAGCTGTTGTCCCAGCGTTTCCACTGGGCATCGGAATACTGCAGGTAGTTGAGCTGGTTGATCCGGCGGTCGACATAGGCGTAATGGTCGCCGCAATTGACCGAGTGGAACATGATTCCGCCGGGCCTGAGGATGCGCATGGCCTCGCGGAAGATGCCGTCGATCGCTGCCGGCGCCACGTGCTCCAGCACGCTGTTGGAAAACACGCAGTCGACCTGCCCCGAGGCCAGGTCGGTGGCCGCGGCATCGGCCGGGGCCTGATACTCCACCACCCCGCCGGTGGCAGCGCCGAGGTCGCCGGATCGCTCCAGCGCATCGGCCAGCTGTTGCTGGCGCCGCCGGACGTCGTCCTCGGCTGCGCCCGCCACCTCGGCAATCAGCGCGGCGTGCCGGGCCAGGCCGCGGGCGCAGGCGAGAACCAGCCCGGGCTTGATGTTCCGGTTCAGGTCGACGGTGACCACGCGGCTTGCACCGGCCAGGTAGCAGCTCAACGGAAAGGTCGGATACCAGCCGCTGCCGATCTCGAACAGCCGCGCACCCGCCATGCCGATGCCGGCCTCGCGCAGCTGGTCGGCCATCAGGCGCCAGTCGTCGATCTTGATGTCGAATTCGCGATCGAAATCGCGCAGGCCGCCGACGCTTCGCTGCAGCCGGTAATGGAGCGCATCGCCGCCCGGAACCCAGCCGAGTGCTTTTTGCAGCAATCCTTTCGCGCGCCAGTGCATGTCGTTTCAGCCCCCTGCAGAGTGAAGGAAACGGCGTCCGGCCAATTCAATCCGGGGTGGACGGTGGCATATCGGGCGTGGCCCCCGGCCCGACGAGCGCAGCATACCGTCAATCCATCAGCGCATCAGGCGCGCCCGGCAGCCACTCCCCGCTGGTGGGGCGGTGGCGGCAACAGGAAATCGCGGAAGTCGGCCGGATCGCCGCCGTGCCCGGCCTCGGCGGCCTTGATGATGTTGTAGGTCTCGCGCGCGGTCACGTAGTGCAGCACGTAGCGCTTGCCGTCGTTGTAGGCGCGCTCCAGGTGCTCGTGCATGCGATGCGCGGCGCCGCCGAGCAAGGTGTCCATGTCCCGCTCCTGGGTGCCATGCGTGTGCACCTTGACGAACACCCACTCCGGCCGCCCCTCGACCTGGATACCGGTGCGCACCCAGGCGTCGACCCGCTCCGGGGTGGGCGGACAGCCCCGGCGCACGTCGGCGTTCTCGATCCGCGGCATCACGCCGAACTTGCGTTCGCGCCAGTTCAGCCCGAGCGGCCCCTGCACGATCATCAGGTCGCCGCTGGCCGTGCCGCCCACGCGCACGGGCACGCCGCTGTCGTGGGACTTGGGCCGCAGCGGATCATCGGTGGCGTAGTAGATCGCGTTGCTCATCTTCGTCTGCGTGTCGCTGGGCGCCGACGGCAGGGTGAAATCGGCGTAGCAGCCCAGTTCGCGCAGCAGGATCAGCTCGTTGTTGATGCCGCACCAGCGGCCGTCGGCGCGCGAATTGTCCAGGCTCCAGTTGCCGTGGATGAAGCCGAAACGCAGCTGCCCGGTGACCGGGTCGCGCGGCAGGGCGCCGTGGCGCTCGTGCAGCAAGGCGTTGAAGCGGCTGATCGTGGCCTTGAAGTTGTCCTCGGTGTCGTCGTCGTGATGCAGGTGGATCTCGATCTCGCCATAGCCCTCGGCGCACAGCGCGGCGATCTTGTCGAGGTGTTCCTCCAGGTATTCCTCTTCGGGATAGAAGAACGTGTGCTGCGGAGGGCGGCCGTCGGCGTCCCGGTGCGCCGAGGCCAGCACCCGGTAGTCGCGGCACCAGCGATCGACGCGGGCGCGCTGGGTAGCCAGGTCGACCTTGCCCCAGGCCGGCTCGAAGTGATCGACGAAGCAGAACATCACGTGGATCGGCCCGTCGACCGCCGGCGGCCGGCGGCGACGCAGATAGCCGCCGAGCCAGTACTGCATGTTGCGGGCGCGGATCGCCACGGCGATGGCGGCGACGCCAAGCAGGGCGAGCAGCAGCAGGGCGATTCCGATCTGGCCGGTCATTCGCAGGCTCCGTCAAAAGGTGGCTGTACGTCGATGGCGACCGCTCCCGGCATCCGCCTCACGACGGCAAGGCATCGAAACGAAAGCCGGCCGCCCGCCACTCGGGCAGCAGGGTCTCCAGCATGCGGGTGCAGCAATCGTTGTCGTCGTGCATCAGCACGATGTCGCCGGCACGCGGCGGCTTCGCGCGCATGCGCTCCACCAGTTCCTGCGGCGGCAGGCGCTGATAGTCGAGGCTGTCGTACGACCAGTACATCAGGCGGCGGCGCTGGCGTGCGAGATGCAGCGTGAGTGCCACGGAGAACGCACCGCTGGGTGGCCGCACGCCGTGATGCCGGATGCCGTCGAAACCCTCGAGCAGCCGGTCGGTTCGATCGATCTCGGTCATCTTGCCGGCCAGCGACAAGCGGCTGAAGTTCGGATGGCTGTAGGAGTGGTTGCCCAGGCGATGCCCTTCGGCAAGCATGCGCCGCACCAGTTGCGGGTGGCTCTCGACCTTGGCACCGATCAGGAAGAACGTGGCGCGCACCTGGTGTTGCCGCAACAGATCCAGCAGGGCCGGCGTGTATTGCGGGTCGGGGCCATCGTCGAAGGTCAGGTACAGGCTCCCGGCACCGCGGGGCATGGCGGCGAGCACCACGGCGTCGGGCAACCAGTGCAGCAATCGCGTGCGCTTCAACCAGCCAATCATCTCGATCCACCGTCGGTTCCGGGCAAGCCGCGCCGGAATCGGCAGAGACCCTTGCTTGCAGGCATAATTCGTCCTTGTCGTCGGTGGCTTTGCAGGTTGTCCTGCCGCCACCCGATGGTGAACGCAAAGAATATCTTCATTCGGTTCCCCGACGTGGGATTCTCGCACGTCGGCAACCGATCGGGCCGGCCCGGCCTGGTGGCAACAGGCCGGCCATGAACCCTGGTTTGCGCTTCGGCGCCACGATTCGGCGGGGGATTCGTGCTGAAAGGATACGGCGTGGTCTATTTCGGCAACGACTGGTATGCGGAAAACCGCACCAGCAGCCATCACGTGGCCGAACGCCTGGCCCACGCCATGCCCCTGCTGTATGTCGACTCGCCCGGCCTGCGCGCGCCGCAGGCGAGCGGGCGTGACCTGCGCCGCGCCTTGCGCAAACTGCGCGCGGCGCTGCGCGCGCCGGTGCCGGTCAGGCCCAACCTCTGGCATTGCACCGTGCCACAGCTGCCGTTTCGCCGGGTACCGGGCGTCGAGTGGCTCAACAAGGCATTCGGCCGCTGGGCGGTGCGCCGCGGCATGCGCGTGCTGCGGGGGGCGACGCCGATTTCCTGGTTCGCGGTGCCCCACCCCGGATTCCTGGCGCAGCAGCTGGGCGAGCGATTGTGCGTCTACTACTGCATCGACGACTATGCCGCCCATCCCGGCGTCGACACCGAGCTGATCGCCTCCCGCGACCTCGAACTGACCCGGCGCGCGGATCTGGTGTTCGTGGCTCCTCCGGCCCTGCTCGCCGCCAAGCGCGCGATCAATCCCACCGTGCGATTCTCGCCGCACGGCGTGGACGTGGCGCTGTTCGGGCGGGCGCTCGATCCGGCCACGCCGGTTCCCGCCGCGGCGCAAAACCTGCCGCATCCGGTGGTGGGCTATTTCGGCTCGATCCACGAATGGATCGACCTGGAACTGATCGAATGGCTGGCGCAGGAGCGCCCGCAGTGGACCTTCCTGCTGGTGGGCCACGCCGCGGTCGACGTGTCCCGCCTGCGCGCGCGGGACAACGTCCGGCTGGTCGGCGCGCAACCCTACGCGGATCTGCCGGGATGGGCCAAGGCGTTCGACGTCGCGATCATCCCCTACCGCCACAACCGCCAGGTCGAGAACGCCAATCCGCTGAAGCTGCGCGAATACCTGGCGACCGGCAAGCCGGTGGTCAGTGTGAGCCAGCCCGAGATCAACAAGTTCTCGCGCTGGGTCGAAATTGCGGAAGATCGCGAGGCGTTCCTGCGTGGCCTGGAGCGGGCCCTGAGCGGCGATTCGGCCGCCGCGGCGAGCGAACGCATGGCCGCCGTGGCGAACCAGACCTGGGACAACCGGGTCGACGAGGTACTGCGCGAAGTATCATCAGCGCTGGAACGACAGCAGGCATGAATCAGTGGAAACCACAGGGGACAGGATGAACGCGGGAATCGAAGGGAAGCTGCGCATTGCGATCGTCGGCGCCGGCTACGTGGCGCGCTATCACATCGCCGCCTTGCGCCGACTCGATTTCGTCGAACTCGTCGGCATCTGCGACCTCGACACCAAGGCCGCGCAGGCACTGGCGGAAACCTTCGGCATCGGCTTCGTCACCGCCGACCTCGCCGAACTCGGCACCCGGCAACCGCATGCCGTGTACGTGCTGACGCCGCCGTCCAGCCACGCCGCGCTGACCTTGCAGGCGCTCGACATGGGTTGCCACGTCTTCGTCGAGAAGCCGATGGCCGACTCGGTCGCCGAATGCGACGCGATGATCGCCAAGGCCCGCGAAAAAGGCCTGCAGCTGTCGGTCGACCACTCCGATCATTTCGACCCGGTGATCATGCAGGCGCTGGCATGGACGAAGGCCGGCAGGATCGGCGACGTGCTGGCCTTCGACGTGCTGCGCAGCTCCGATTACCCGCCGTACGCAGGCGGCCCCCTGCCCGGCATGGTGAAGCAGGGCTCGTATCCGTTCCGCGACCTCGGCGTGCACGGCTTGTACGTGCTCGAATCGTTTCTCGGCCCGATCGACCAGCTCGATGTGCGCTATCGCGCCAGCGGCCGCACGACCAACCTGAAGTTCGACGAGTGGGACGCCCGGGCGCAGTGCGCCGACGGCATCGGACGGCTGCTGCTGTCGTGGAACGTCCGCCCGATGCAGAACCGGATCATCGTGCAGGGCACCCGCGGCATCATCGAGGCCGATCGTTTCCTGCAGATCTGCCGGATCAAGCGCGTCCTGCCCGGCCCGAAGTTCATCGGCATCGTGCTGAACGCCTTCACCAATGCCTTGCGCGATGTCGTTCGCGTGCCGTGGAACGTGCTGCGCTTCGCGATCGGAGCGCTGCGCTCCTCGCCCGGCATCCAGCACGGTGCGCAGGCCTTCGCGCGCGCCCTGCACGAAGGCTCCGCGCCGCCGATCAGCGCCGCGGATGGCCGCCGCCCGGTCGCGCTGATGGAAGCGGTCTGCGCGCAGGCGGATCGGGAACGCCGCGACGAGCTGGCCGCGCGCCTCACGCCGCTGGCGCCGGTCGACGTGCTGGTGACGGGCGCCGCAGGTTTCCTCGGCCGGGCCCTGGTCGCCGCGCTACGCGGGCGTGGGCAGTCGGTGCGCATCCTGGTTCGCCGCGCCGATCCCGTCGCCGCGCAGACCCCCGGCATGCAGGTCGTCGTCGGCGACCTCGGCGATCCGGCCATCGTCGACCACGCGGTCAGCGGAGCCCGTATCGTCTACCACGTCGGTGCCGCGATGCGCGGTGGCCCGGGCGACTTCGAGGCGGGCACGGTCTGGGGCACGCGCAATGTCGTCGAGGCCTGCCTCAAGCACGCCGTCGAGCGGCTGGTCTACGTCAGCTCGCTCAGCGTGCTCGATCACGCCGGCCGCGATCCGGCGGTGGCGATCACCGAGAATTCGCCCTTCGAACCCTGGCCCGAGCGACGCGGTGCCTACACCCAGACCAAGTTGACGGCGGAAGGCACAGTGTCCGACGCGATCCGCGAACGGGCGCTGCCGGCGGTGATCCTGCGCCCGGGCCAGATCGTGGGGCCGGGGGCCGAGCGCGTCACCCCCAACGGCACGCTGGCGCTGGCCGGGCGCTGGATCGCGGTCGGTTCGGCGCAGCAGACCCTGCCGCTGGTCTACGTCGACGACGTCGTCGATGGCTTGTTGCTGGCGGCCGAGGCACCGGCCGCGGTGGGCCGGATCTTCAACCTGGTCGATCCGCAGGTGGTTACCCAAGGCGACTACCTGGCGAAGGTGAAGGGCAAGCTGGGCGCCGAGCTGAAGCTGCTGCGCGTGCCCACCGGCGTGTTCATGCTGCTTGCCGGCGGCGTGGAGCTGCTGGGCAAGCTGCTCCATCGCGGCGTGCCGCTGACCCGCTACCGGGTGCGTTCGCTGCGCCCGCTGGCCAACTTCGACATCAGCGCCGCGCGCAGCGCGCTGGGCTGGGAGCCGCGCACCGGCCTGCAACGAGGGCTCGACCGGATGTTCGCCCGGGCGCCCACCGACGAGGCGAAGACGCAAGGCGAAACCACCGATTCCTGAGCCGCGCGGCAGTGCTCGCCAACGGCTACGCGCGCTCGGCGACCACCGTCTGCAGGATCCGCTCCAGCTGATCGATATTGTCGTCCCAACGAAAACCGCGCGCGTGTTCGACGATGCGCTCGCCCTGCCAGGTGCGTGCGGTGGCATCCAGCAAGGCCTCGGCGAGCGCGGCCGGTTCGCGCGCGGGCACCAGGATGCCGGCAAACTCCGGCAGCACTTCGGGAATCCCGCCGACCCGGCTCGCCACCACCGGGGTGCCGCAGGACATCGCCTCCAGCACCACGTTCGGCACGCCCTCGTTGTGGCTAGGCAGGCACAGCAGGTCGGCGGCGCGAAACCAGTCAGCCAACTTGCCATGCGGCACGGCGCCGACCAGGCTGACCCGCTCGGCGCAACCCAGCGCAGCGGCGCGGGCGAGCAGCTCGTCCCGGCATGCGCCCGCGCCAGCGTAGACCAGGCCGGCCTGAGGTCGCTGAGCCAGCACCGCGGGGAAGGCCTCCAGCAGGTCGAGGCAGCCCTTGGTCGACTTCAGGTTGCCCACGTAGAGCAGCAGCGGCTGCTCCACGCCCAGGCCGAGGCGTTGCCGCGCCGCCTCGCGCGAACCGGGCGAGAAAAGCTGCTCGTCGACGCCGTTGTAGATGGCGTGCACCCGCGCCGGCTCGGCGCCGAGCGCCACTGCCTTGTCGGCCAGCGCCCGGCTCACCGCCACCACCGCGCCGGCCCGGCGCAAGGCCGCGGCGATCTGCGGCCGGCGCAGCGCGGCGTCGGCCATCACGTTCAGGTCGCTGCCATGCACCTTGACCACGTAGGGAATGCCCAGCCGGCGAGCCAGCCAGCCGGAGGCCACCGCATCCGGATAGGCCCAGCTGGCCAGGATGGCGTCGTATTTCTCGGCGCGCAGGCGGCGACCGTGTTGCAGCATCAGCGAGGCGAACCAGCAGCCTGCGTGCAGCGCGCGGCCGATCCCGGGCGGAAACACGAAGGTGAAGTGATCCCGGCGCAAGCCAGGAACCTCGACCGGACCGCGCACGCCGGCCAGCCGCTCGCGAAAATCCACGGCGGTCAGCACGTGCACCTCATGGCGCTGGCCCAGGCGCTCGAACTGCTGCCGATTGAACGCGCCGCGCAGCGGATCCCACGGCGTCGGAAACAGGTTGGTGGTCACCAGCAGTTTCAAGCGCATCGCCTCACTTCGCCACGTCGCCATAAAGCGCGGCATAGCGGGCCGCCATGCTTTCCAGCGAGCCTTCGGCCTCCACCCAGGTACGCGCCTGCGTGCCGAGTGCCCACGCGGACGCGGGCGCTTCCAGCAGCGCCACCATCGCGCCGGCAAGGGCCGCCGGATCGCCCGCCGGGACGAGCCGCCCGCTGATCCCGTCGCGCACGATCTCGCCGTTTCCGCCCACCGCGGTGGCGACGATCGGCAGCGCGCTGGCGCAGGCCTCCAGCAAGGCCATCGAATAGCCTTCGCTCAACGACGACAGCACGAACAGGTCGAGCCCCGGCAGCAAGTCGCGCACGTCGCTGCGGTCGCCGAGGAAACGCACCCGGTCGCTCACCCCCTCGGCGGCAGCGCATTGCTCCAGTTCGGCACGCAGCTCGCCGTCGCCGATCAGCACCAGCACGGCGTCGGTGACCCGGTGCCGAACCGCGCCGAAGGCCCGGATCAGGCTGGCCTGATCCTTGGTCCAGTTGAGCCGACCGACCGTGCCGATGAGCCGCGCCTGCGGCGCCAGTCCCAGCGCCTGCCGCACGCGCAGGCGATGCCCCGCCGAAGCCGGCTGGAACTGCTCCACCCGAATGCCGTTGGGCACCACCCGGGCCTTTTCCGGCGGCACGATGCCGCGGCGCACGGCATCGTCGCGCGCTGCCTCGCACACCGTGGCCACCGCATCGGTACGTGCCAGCGCCCGTCGATACAGCCACTCGCGGCGACCGGAACGCTGGTTCGCGCCCATGCCGTGGCGGGTGTTGAGCACCCGCCGGATGGCCAGGCCGCGGCTGGCCCACACCGCGTGATAGTGCGCCACCGCGTTGTGGGTATGCAGCACCTCCGTGGCGTGCGCGGACAGTGCCCGCCGCATCCGCGCCAAGGCGCGCAGATCCACGCCGCGGCGCTTGCCGCAGGCCTGCACCGGAATGCCCTGCTCGCCCAGTTCGTGCGCCAGCGCGCCCTCTTCGAACAGGCAAACGACCTGGCACCGGTGCCCCTGCCGCTGCTGCATGGTCACCAGATCGATCACCATGCGTTCGAGACCGCCGCGATTGAGATTCTCGACGACGTGGACGATGTTCATGCCGCGGGCGTGGCCGGCAGTTCGGAAATGCAGACGCGCCACTTGCCGCTGGGCGTCAGCGGGATCTCGTCGACGTAATGGCAATGCAACTCGAGGCTGTCGCCGACCACCTTGGCCAGTTCGCGGCGTATGTACGCCAGCGACGATTCGTCGAAGCCGGCGCCGCGCACCAGCGACAGGTCGAGTCGATCCAGCCGGCGCTGCACCACCTGGAAACGCAGCAGCCCCGGCACATCCTTCAGCATGTGCGGAAAGAACTCGCCGGGCAGCAGGTGGCCGGCAGGCGTGCGGATGGCATCGAGCAGGCGGCCGTCGACGCGTTGCAGCAAGGGCAGGCCGCGGCCGCAACTGCAGACGTGGCTGCTCGCCGTGGCGACGTCGCCGTTGAGGTAGCGCACGAACGGCATGCCGTAGTTGAACAGGTCGGTGATCACCACCTCGCCGGGCTCCTCGCCGGACGCATGCGCCGGCCGCTGCAGCTCGACCACCAGATGATCCGCATTCACGTGCAGGCCTTCGCGCCGTTCGCACTCGGAGGCGATCAGCATGAACTCGCGGCACCCGTAGGTGTTGTAGGCAGGGCAACCGAAGGCCTGTTCGATGATCTCGCGCTGAAACTCGTGCAGGGCCTCGGCCGCGCCGATGATCGACTGCGGCGCATGGATCCTGCGCCCCTGCGCGATCAGCCACTGTGCCAGCCGCACCAGCGGGCCGACATAGCCCACGATGACCTGCGGCCGGTAGCGGTCGATCGCATCGGCGAAGCCGGCCATGTTGGCTTCGGTCATGTTGAAGCTGTTGAGTACGTGGCGGGCGAAGGCCGCGTTGTATACGCGATCCTTGAACTGTTGCAGCCGGCTCGGCTCGCCGACCGCCCCGCCCCACAGGAACAGCGTGCGCCGGCCCATGCGCGAGCCGGCCCAGTCGTAGCCGCGCCACATCACCGCGGTGCGCCGTTCGTAGCTTTCGCGCGTGTAGCCGAATCGCATCGGGTCGCCGGTCGAGCCGCCGGTGGCCTTGTACAGCAGGCGCTCGCGCCAGGAATCCGCCTTCAGCTCGTCGAAGTGCTGGCGGATATCCGCCTTGGTCAGCAGCGGCAGCCGCGCGTAGTCGTCCAGGTTGCGGATGTCCGCCACCGTGATGCCCAGCTCGCGCCAGCGTCGCCGATAGTATGGAACCTCGCGCTCGCAGTGCTCCAGCAAACGCTGCAGACGCTGCCACTGCAGCGTGGCGATCTGTTCGGGCGTCAGCCACTGATCCCGCTGGTAATCCGCCAGATGGGACAGCGTGTGCCGACGCCGCAGGCCGCTCTCCCACGCCGGGTAGAGCACGCGACTGAATGCCTTCTCGTACCAGGATGCTGTCATGGCTCCCCCCACGCGCGCGCGCCGGCCCAGTCGAGCAGGCGGCCGAGCAGGCGCGGGCGGCCGGCTGCATACCGCTCGTGCAGGCTTTGCAATTGTACGATGTCGGCCCGGCTCCAGCATTGCAGCACCAGGGTCAACAGCAGATAGGATCCGCCCAGCACGACGGCGCCGAGCAGCAGGGCCGGTATCGGCGTCAGCCCGGCCGCGTGCACCAGCGAGGCCAGGCCGGCCGACATTGCCGCGGCCAGCACGATCCGCAGCAGGCGCAGCCACTCCAGTTGCACCCCGCTGATGCGTATGCCGATGGTCAGGTAGGAGGCCGCGATGACGATCAGCTCGATCACGATGGCGGCCACCGAGCCGTACAGCCCGAAGCGCGAGATCAGCACGTAGTCGAGCGCCATCTTGAGCGCGCCCAGCGCAATCGTGAGGATCAGCACGATGTGCTGCCTGTCCGCGCTGACCAGCAGGCTGGTGGCGCCCTGGATCACCGTACCCAGGGCGCAGGCGAACAGGCACCACGCAAACACCGGCGCCGCGGTGGCGTACGACGCGCCGTACAGCAGGGCGATGACCGGGCCGGAAAAGGTGCTGCCGAACGCCACCACGGGTGCCGCCAGCAAGGCCAGATAGCTGGTAACGGCGACGAAGCGCCGCCCGCCCTCCTCGCGCCCCTGGCTCTGCGCCTTGGCCATCATCGGCAACAGCACGGCGCCGAATACGCCGGGCACCAGCAACATGATTCCCGTCGCCAGCTGGTAGGCCACCTTGAAGTAGCCCGCCGAGGCGGCGGTATCGAACATGTTCAGGAACAGGATCTCCACGTCGCTGGCGATCAGGAAGCCGAGGATGATCGTGACCGAGACGATGCGCAGGTGTCGGCGAACCCGCTGCTGCAGTTGATCCGGCACGGCATGGTGGCTCGCCAGCGACGCCACCAGCCGGCGCGCCTGGTGACGCGAGGTCAGCAGGAACACCGCGCTCGAAATCAGGTAGACCACCAGAAACCAGAATATCGACGCACCCAGCAACATCGCCGCCGCCACCATCAGCAGGTTCAGCGGTGCCGACAGCATGCTCACCTTCGCGGTGGCATCGAACGCCTCGAAGCCCTTGGCGATGGCGATGTTGAACATGTAGGGCGCACGCATCGCCACCGCCGCGGCAAGCATTGCGAACTCGACGGGGCCCAGTTCGGCGGCGAAGCGCCGGCCGAACAGCAGGTACAGCGCCAGCGCCAGCCCCATCACGACCAGCAAGTGCCACACCTGCATCCGGCGCAGGTAGCCGAGCACCGGCACGATCAGATGTTCCTGCTGCGCTCCCCGCAGCTCCGCGACGAACTTGATCACCCCCGTGGTGATTCCCGAGTTCGTCGCCACCACGCCCACCGCGGCGAACCAGATGAACAGGCCGTAGATGCCGTAGTGATGCGGACCCAGCTGGCGCGCGATGAGGATCGCCGCCAGCATGCCCAGCGAGTACTCGACGTAGATGCCCACCGAGGAGAACAAGGTGTTGCGCAAGGCGCGGCTGCGGATACTCATGTGCCGATCAGCAACAAGGTGGTGAGAATGTACAGCGCCACGATGCTGCCCACGGAAGCGATCATCCAGCGCAGCCAGTGGTCGGACAGCCGGAACCCCGGCAGGTCCGGCCAGCGTTGGCGCATCCCGAGGTAGTGGCCGACCACCACCGCGATCAGCAGATACATCACCACGGTATAGCTGCGGCTGAGGAAGAACGCGGCGGCAAACAGTCCGCACTGCGCCAGCAGCAAGGTGAACGCCATGCCGCGTTCGCCCTGCCACAGACGGGCCTGGTCGGGCTCGGCGGCCGGTTCGGGCCGGTATCGCATGGCGGTCACCATCATCCAGAAGCCATAGGTGGTGAACGCCAGCCACAAGGTGTAGCCGACGAACCCGGTTTCGGCCAGCACCAGTACCCACGAGTTGTGCGCGGTCAGCTGATTGTAGTCGGTGAAGTTGCCGGGCCCCACGCCAAGCAGGGGATTCGAGAAGAACATGTGCATGCCTTCATACCAGGCGTCCACCCGTCCGAAGGCGGAGGATTCATCCGGATCCAGTTCCTGCATGCGCGAGGACAGCAGGCGCATCGCCAGCAGCCCCGCCACGCCGAGGACACCGGCGGTGAACAAGCCGCGACGCCGCCAGACGAAGATGCCACCCACCACCAGCACTGCGAGCATGGCACCGCGCGAGTTGGTCAGGTAGATCCCGTACAGCAGCAGGGCCGCGGCGGCCAGCCAGAAGAGGCGCCGCAGGAAGCCGCCACCGCTGCTGAGGAAGATGGCCATCGGCAGCGTCGCCACGAACAGCAGGCCGAGATCGTTGGGGTCGTTGAAGATGCCCACGTAGCGGACGCGTCCGTCCTCGCCGATGGTCATGCCTGTCCAGCCCGTCCCGGTGTTCGCCTGCCCGACGCTGTGCTCGGCCAGCACGCATGCACACAGCACGAAGACCGTCATGGCGATGGTCACGCGGCGCTGAGTGTTGCAGGAGGCGGCGAGGACGAAGAACGCGATCACCGTGGGACCGAAACTCTCCAGCAGCACGAGTGCGCCGCCCGTCCAGTGGTTGGCGACCATCGACACCATGCCCACGACCAGGAACACCGGCAGCAGCAGGAACTGCGGCGCGTCGAAGTTCTTGCCGGCACGGATCCCCCATGCGGCGAAGGCCAGCAGCAACACCAGCGGCAGCAGCGGAATGCCCCCCAGCGCGGGCATGAAATCCTGCGGGCGGACGATGGTGAGCGCGAGATAGAGGAGACTTAATACGAACATGCGGCGTGATCGGGATCGAGCGCGTGACTCGCGGTGAAGAAACGACTGAGCCAGGCCATCACGATCAGTGCCGCGCCCCACGGACGGGTGCCATCGCGCACCCGCCCACGAATCCGCCCCACACCATCGGCGGGGTCGCCGCGATAGTAGCAGTCGCCGCGCCGGCGAATCGTTGCCGGGCGCGACGCAGGGCCCGCAGGTGCGCCTCGTCGACGGTGCACCTCAGTTCCGTCCCAGCCGCTTGCGCAGGCGCGACCACAGGGATCCCTCGGCCGCCGGCGCCATCGCGCCGGGTTCGGGCAGCTCCACGGCCAGCGCCGCCAGGGTACCGGTGACCACGTTCAGCAACCGCAGGCTCACCCCGGTCTCCTTGCGCACCCGGGCCGCGAACTCCACCGCCAGCATGGAGTGCCCGCCGAGGTCGAGGAAATTGTCACTGCGGCGGACGTCCTGCACGCCGATCAGTTCGCGCCAGAGACCGGCCAGATAGACTTCGCGCGGGTCGGTCAGGGTTTCCGCTGCGGTCGCCGGTTCCGCCCGGGTCGATCGCAGCTCGGCGACGACGGCGGCAGCCGTCGGCAGCGGCAGCGCCTTGCGGTCGATCTTGCCGTTCGGCGTCTTCGGCAGCTGCGCCAGCACCTCGATATGTTGCGGCAGCATGTAGCCTGGCAACCGCTGGCGCAGATGCTCGCGCAACTCCCGCACGTTCGTCTCGGCGTCGCCGATCATTGCCGCATACAGCACCATGCGCGCGTCGTTCGCGCCAAACTGGCGCACCACCACGACCGATTCGTGCACCGCCGGGAGGCTGTCGGCGGCGGCCTCGATATCGCCCGGCTCGATGCGGAAGCCGCGAATCTTGATCTGATGGTCGACGCGACCGTGGAAGTACAGGACGCCATCGCGCCACGCGCCCAGGTCGCCGGTGCGATACATGCGGGCCGCGCCGCCGGCGAAGGGGTCGCCGACGAAGCGCTCGGCGGTCAGCTCGTCCTGGAACAGGTAGCCGGCGGCCACACCATCGCCGGCAATCCATATTTCGCCGATCACGCCCGGCGGCAGCGGGCGCCGGTGGGCGTCCAGCACATAGACCTGCGTGTTGGCGATCGGCTTGCCCAGCGGCACCGTATTCACGCCCGGCCGGATGCGGGCCACGGTGGACCAGATCGTCGTCTCGGTGGGGCCGTACAGGTTCCAGAACTCGCGGCAGCGCCCGGCCATGCTGCCGGCCATCACCTGCGGCAGCGCCTCGCCGCCGACGAACAGCCGCAGCTGGTGCATCGCGTGGCCCTGGTCGGCGTCCTGCAGCAGGCGCAGCACCGACGGCGTGACCTGCAGCACGTTGCAGCCACTGCGGTCGATCAGATCCCACATCTGGTTCGGCTCGTGCTGCTCCTCGTCGGTAGCGATCACCATGCGTCCGCCCACGATCAGCGGCAGGTACAGTTCCAGCCCGGCGATGTCGAAGGACAGCGTGGTGGCCGCGCACAAGGTGTCGTCCTCGCTGAAGCCCGGCTCGCGCGCCATGCTCAGCAGGAAGTTGACCAGGTTGCGATGCCGGACGCCGACGCCCTTGGGCTTGCCGGTAGAGCCGGAGGTGTACAGCACGTAGGCGGTGTCGTCGCCATGCGCTTCCGGCAGCTCGGCGGAGCCCGCGGGTTCGGCCGCCAGCGCATCCACGTCGAGCAGCTCGCGTCCGTCGGCGACCGTCGCGGGCAGCAGCGCGGCGTCGGTGACCAGCACGTGGCGCAGGCGCGCATGCTCGGCCATGTACTGCAGGCGATCCGGCGGAAAGGTGGGATCCAGCGGCACGTACGCGGCGCCGCTGCGCAGCACGCCGAGTACCGCGACCAGCATCGACAGGCTGCGCGGCACGCACACGCCGACCCGGTCGCCCCGGCCGACGCCACTGCGCCCCAGCGCGGCCGCCAGGTTGCGGCTGGCGCGATCGAGGCCGGCATAGTCGATCCGCTCGCCGCCGCACTCGGCGGCGATGCGCTGCGGCACCCGGGCCATCTGCGCCGCGATCAGTGCCGGCAGGCCCAGCGAGCGATCGTAGTCCATCGCGGTCGCATTCCACGCGTCGAGCACCTGCCGGCGTTCGGCGGCGTCCATCAGCTCGAATTCGCCCAGCGCGCGTGCCGGCGAGGCCACCGCCTGGGCGAGGATCTGCCGCAGATAGCCCACCCAGCGCGCCACGCTGGAGGCATCGAAGACGTCCGTGTTGTAGGTGAGCCCGCCGGAGAGTCCGTGGCCGTGCTCGATGAACCACAGCCCCACGTCATCCGCCGCGCCGTGCTGGAACACCGGGATGTTCTGGTGCTCGAGATCGCCCCAGCGGCCCGGGCGCTGGCGCACGTCCTGGAACGAGAACATCGCCTGGCTCAAGGGCGGGCGGCTGTCGTCGCGGCGCAGGTCGAGGCCGATCACCAACTGCTCGAACGGCACGTCGGGGCAGGCGAACGCATCGAGTACCGCACCGCGCACCGCACGCAAGGCATCGGCGAACGACAACTCCGGCTCCAACTGCACCCGCAGCGGCAGGGCGTTGACGAAGAAACCCATCACCCGCTCCAGCTCGGGCGTGTCGCGGCCGCGCACCGGGGTATTCACGATCAGGTCGCGCTGCCCGCTCAACCGGTGCAGCAGCACGTACCACGCGGTCAGCAGCACCATGAACAAGGTGGCCTGCGACTGCTGGCCCAACTGGCGCATCGCCGCTTCCTGCGCTGCCGGCAGATGGATCCACTCGGTGGCGCCGGCCCCGCTCATGCGGGCCGGTCGCGGCCGATCGGTCGGCAGTTCCAGCGGCTCCAGCGTCCCTGCCAGGCGCTGCTGCCAGTGTGCCAGCTGGCGGGCCAGTTCCTCGCCGTGCATCCATTGCCCGTGCCACGCGGCGAAATCGCCGTACTCGACCGCCAACGGCGCCAGCGAAACCGGCCGGCCGGCGCAGAAATCGGCGTACAGGGCGGCCATTTCCTCGTACATCAAGTCGAACGACCAGCCGTCCCAGATCACGTGATGGGGCATGAAGAAGAACACGTGCTCATCGGCATCGAGCCGGAACAGGCGCACCCGGAACAGCGGCGGCGTGGTCAGCTCGAACGGCTCGGCGATCAACGCCTCGAGGCGGCGGGCCAGCGCGGCCTCGCGCTCGTCCGCCGGCAAGCCGGACAGGTCTTCCAGCGGCAACTCGACCGCCAGCTCGGCGTGGATGCGTTGCACCGCGGTGCGGTCGTCGAGTTCGACCGACGTGCGCAGAGTGGGCTGGCGCTGCACCATCTCGCGCAGCGCGCACTCGAAGGCGGCCAGGTTCATCGCGCCGCGCAGGCGATGCGCGGACGGCGCGTGGTAGACCACCCGGCCCGGGTTGAGCTGTTCGAGATACCAGACGCGCTGCTGCATCAGCGACAGCGGCGCCGTGGTGCGGTCGGCGAGCCGCTGGATTGATCGCGGCGCCACCGGTGTGGCGGCCGGGCCGGCGTCGGCGGAACGGATCGCCGCGGCCATCGTGGCCACGGTCGGCGCGTCGAACGCGACGCGCAGCGACAGCGCGAGCCCGAGTTCACGATTGATCCGGGCGATCAGGCGCGAGGCCAGCAGCGAGTGGCCGCCGAGGTCGAAGAAGTTGTCGTCCACGCCCAGCGTTTGCACGCCCAGCACCGCGGCCATTGCCTGGGCCACGCGCTGTTCGAGCTCGTCGCGCGGCGCCTGGTGTTCGTGCGTCGGGTCGGAAACCGGTGCGCCCGGCGCCGGCAGTTGCTTGCGATCCACCTTGCCGTTGGGCGACAGGGGAATCGCCTCCAGCATCACGTAGTGCGACGGCACCATGTATTCGGGCAGGGTCGACCGCAGGTGCGCCGACAGTGCAGCCGGATCGGCCGTGACGCCCTGGCCGGCCACCACGTAGGCGACCAACCGCATGTCGCCGGGGCGATCCTCGCGGGCCAGCACCACCACCTGCGCCACCGCCGGATGCGCGGCGAGCCGGTGCTCGATCTCGCCCAGCTCGATGCGGAAGCCGCGCAGCTTCACCTGGAAGTCGTTGCGGCCGAGGTAGTCGATGTTGCCGTCCGCGCGCCAGCGACCGAGGTCGCCGGTCTTGTACATGCGCGCCGCCGCCTCGTGCGCGAAGGGATCGGGCAGGAAGCGCTCGCGGGTCAGCGCGTCGCGATTCAGGTAGCCGCGACCGACCTGCACGCCACCGATGAAGATCTCCCCCGCCACGCCCACCGGCACCGGCTGGCCGTAGCGATCGAGAATGTAGATGCGGGTGTTGGCCACCGGGCGCCCAATCGGAACGCCGGATCGGCCATCGTCTTCCACGCACTGCCAGGCGGTGACATCCACCGCCGCCTCGGTGGGGCCGTACAGGTTGTGCAGGCCGACCTGCGGCAGCTGGCGCCGGAACGCCGCGGCCAGCGCGCTCGGCAGCGCCTCGCCGCTGCAGATCACCTGCTTGAGGCTCGCACACGCCGCGGTGGCGCCGTGCTCAAGAAAGGCATGCAGCATCGAGGGCACGAAGTGGATCGTGGTGACCTGCTCGCGCCGGATCGTGTCGGCCAGATAGGCCGGGTCGCGGTGTCCGCCGGCACGCGCCATCACCAACCGCGCGCCACTCATCAGCGGCAGGAAGAACTCCCAGACCGAGACGTCGAAGCTGCACGGCGTCTTCTGCAGCACGACGTCGCTAGCGTCCACGGCGAACATCTGCTGCATCCAGCGCAGCCGGTTGACCACGCCGCGATGCTCGTTCATCGCGCCCTTCGGCACGCCGGTCGAACCGGAGGTATAGATCACGTAGGCGAGATGGCTGTCGAGCAAACCCACCGCAGTCGCCGGCGGGTTGGACGCATCCTGCTGCGCCCACGCCGGATCGGCCGCGTCCAGCGCCAACAGCGGGATCGACCCGGCCAGCGCGGCCAGCCGCGGCAGCAGCGCCTGCTGGGTCAACACCACGGCCGGCGTGCAGTCGGCCAGCATGCCGGCCAGGCGTTCGGCGGGATACTCCGGATCCAGCGGCACATAGGCCGCACCGGCTTTCAGCACGGCCAGCAGGCCGACCACCAGCTCCAGCCCGCGCTCGGCACAGACGCCGACGCGCTGGTCGGGACGCACGCCCAGGCCGCGCAGGTGATGGGCCAGCCGATTGGCGCCGGCGTTCAACTGCGCATAGCTCAGCGTCTCGCCTTCATGGCTGACGGCGATCGCCTGCGGCGTGCGCTCGACCTGTGCCTCGATCAGTTCATGGATGCACTGCCCGACCGGATAGTCGACGCGGGTGGCGTTGAACTTTTCGAGCAGCTTGCGCCGTTCGATGTCGGCCAGCAGGGGCAGCCGGCCGAATGCCCCGCGGTCGTCGCCGCCGGTCATCGCCTGCAGCAGAGTCTGGTAGTGGCCAAGCCACTGCCGGATCGTGGCGCCGTCGAACAGCTCGCAGTTGTACTGGCACTCCAGGCGCAGTTGGCCGTGGCTCTGCACGGCGTTGATCGACAGCTCGAAGTTCTCGAAGCTGCGCGGGTTGCTGGCGAATTCCAGTTGCAGGCCCGGGAACACCGAGTCCTCGTGATCCAGCGCCTGGTCGATGTTGAACAGCACGCTGACCAGCGGCAGGCGCGACGGATCGCGGCCGACGCGCAGCTTGCGCAGCAGGGTGCCGAAGGTATAACGCTGGTGCTCCAGCGCATCCAGCAAGGTGGCCTGCGCCTGCTCGATCGCCAGCGCGGCCGGCTGATCCGGATCCGGCTCGAACAGCAGGGGCAAGGTGTTCACGCAATGACCGACCAGGCGGTCGTGGCCGTCCACCGACTGCCCCGCGGTGGGAATGCCGATCACCACCCGCGACTGGTTGGCCAGGCGCCCCAGCAAGGCGGCGAAACTCCCCAACAGGGTGGCGAACAGGCTGGCGCCGCGGTGCGCGCCCATGCGGCGAATCGCCGTCACCAACTCCGCGTCCAGCGTCCAGTCCTCGCGGGCGGAGGCGAAGCTGCGGCGCACGGGCCGGGCACGATCGGTGGGCAGGTCGAGCACCGGGATCTCGCCGGCAAATCGTGCCAGCCAGTAGTTCTCGTCCTGCGCATGCACCGCATCGGCGGGATGGCGGGCCTGGGCCAGCGCATAGTCGGCAAACGCATCGGCCGGCGGCAGCGGTTCCACCGCGTGGCCAAGCCGCTGCGCGTACAGCGTGCCCAGTTCGCGCACCAGCACCCACCACGACCAGCCGTCGCAGACGATGTGGTGGGCGGTGAGAATCAGCACGTGCTCGTCGTGCGCCAGTCGCAGCAACTCGCCGCGCAGCAGGTGATCGCGAGCCAGCGCAAACGGCGTCTCCACCGCCGCGCGCTGGCGCTCCCGCCACGCCTCCTCGCGCCGGTCCGGGTCGGCCGCGGACAGATCGAACAGCGGCAGCTCCAGCGTCACCTGCTCCAGTACGCACAGGGTTTCACCGTCCGGGCCGAAGCTCGCGCGCAGCGCATCGTGCCGATCCAGCAGCGCCTGCAGCGCCGCGGTCAGCGCCGGTTGATCCAGCGCTCCGCGCAAGTGCAGCGACACCGACTCGTTGTAGGCCAGCGAAGCGTCACGGCCCAGCTGGTCGGCCAGCCAGATCTCGCGCTGCGGTTCGGTGCTGGGCACCACCCGCGACAGCGCGCCGCCCGCGAACGGGTCGTAATCGACGGCGACGGCCGCATCCCGGCCTGGTGTTGCCATGCTCATGATCAACTTGCCTTGGTGAACGCGCCCGGCTGGCCGGGGCACGGCACGAACCACGCCGGCCGACCGTCCGGCTCGCGGCCGATGCGCGCCCCGGGCAGCGGTGGCTGGCGCGCATCCATCACGGTGCGGGCGGTGGCCGTGCGGCGGGGCAGGAAGTCGGCCTCCTGCAGCTCGATCACGGAATCCTTGTAAGCCTGCGTGATCTGCTGGAAATCCGCCTCGCTGTGCGCGGTGGTGAAGAAGCAGGGGAAGTTGTCGAGGATGTGCACGCCGCGGCTGCGCATCATCGCGAACAGCAGATCCTGCAGCGGGTGATCCTCCAGGAACTGGGTCCTCCATACCGACGCGAAGTGCTTGATCGCGATCGGCGCGCCGACTTCGTCGCAGAACGCATTCAGCTCGGCCGTCATCGCCGTGGTGCGCGCGTTGAGCCGCTCCTGCAGGCCGGCGCCCTCCTCCTTGAGATGCTGCAGCACCGCCCGCGCCGCCGCCAGCGCCAACGGATGACGCACGAAGGTGCCGGCGAAATAGGTGACGCCCACGGTCGGCACCGAGTCATCGCCGAACTGCCAGGCGCCGCCGTCGAGCGCATCCATGAACTCGCGCTTGCCGGCGATCACGCCGATCGGGTAGCCGCCGCCCACCACCTTGCCGTAGGTGGCGAGGTCCGCCTGGATGCCGAACAGGGCCTGGGTGCCGCCGGGATGGGCGCGGAAGCCGGTGACGATCTCGTCGAAGATGCACAAGGTACCGGCCGCGGCGGTGATCTCGCGCACCTCGCGCAGAAACTCCACCGGCTGGAAATCCGGCCGCCGGCTCTGCACCGGCTCGATCAGCACGGCCGCCAGCTCGTGCGCACGCTCGCGGATGATCTGCAGCGATTCGGGCGTGCCGTAATCCAGCACGATCACGTTCTCGGCAGTGTTGCGCATGATCCCCGGCGCCGCCGGCACCGCGCGCAGCTTCTTCGTGCCGCGCACGATCACCTCGTCGATGATGCCGTGATAGGAGCCGTTGAACAGCACCACGGTGCTGCGCCCGGTCACCGTGCGGGCGATGCGCAGCGCGCCCAGCACCGCCTCCGAGCCGGTGTTGCACAGCGCCGCGCGATCGTGCCCGGTGACTTCGCACACCAGCCGCGCCACTTCGCCGGAGAGCGGATGCTGCGGGCCGATCTCGTAGCCCAGGTCGAGCTGGCGGCGGATCGCCTCCATCACGAAATCGGGCTGCCAGCCGAACAGGCTCATGCCGAATCCGTTCAGCGCGTCGACGTACTCGTTGCCGTCCAGATCCCACAGGTGGGCGCCCCTGGAGCGATCGACCACCAGTTGGTAGACGATCTCCTTGGTCAGCGGGCGGAAGCCGTTGACCACGCGCGGGTCGGCCATGTGCGGCCGCTCGGCCTCGGTGTACGCCTTCGACTTGCCGGTGCGCGCGACGTAGCGCTGGATGAAGCGGTCGAGGCGGTCGCGCTGGTGGGTGGACAGTTCCAGTTGCCCGCCGTTGTCGATGCGGGCGATCGCGCCGAACGCCTTCTTGACGTCGTAGCGGGTGTGCGCCAGGGCAGCCTCCTCGTCGCCGTCGGCGCCGCCACGGGCCGCCGCGGCAGGCACCGCGGCCGCGGCGACGGGCGGCATCACCGGCGGCAGCACCGCGGCCGGCGGCGGCACCGCCACGGGCGCGGCCGCGCTCAGCAAGGCCAATTGCTGGGCCATCAACTGCATCTGCTGTTCGATCAACTGGCGCACGTAATCGTTGCCGGCGGCCGGCTGCGGCATCGCCGGCACCGCGACCGCAGCGGGAGCCGGCACGGCCACCGGCGCAGGCGCGGCAGGCGCGTCGGGCGGCATCTGTTCGTCCAGCAGCGCTGCCAGCCGATCCAGGCTGGAGTGATCCACCATCAGCTGGCGGAACGTCACCTTCACCGGAAATACCTTGGATAGATGCAGCGCGACCTGGGTCAACATCAGGCTGTCCAGCCCCAGCTCGATGAAGTTGCTGGCGCGGTCGGCATCGTCCAGCTCGATGCCGGTGATGTCCTCGAACACCGCCTTGAGCTGGTTCAGCAGACGGGGGCGGCGATCGGCGGCGGGCGCGACGGCGGTGGGCATACGGATTTCCTCGGCCGCTGGCGCGGCGGCGAATGATGGCGTCGATTCGACAAGGGCGGGTGCCGGCGCCGCCTCGCGCGCGACGGTCGGCGCCGCTTCCAGCCAGCAACGCTGCCGTTCGAACGGATAGGTCGGCAGGCGTACGCGCCGGCGATGCTCGCGGCGATCGAAGCGGGCCGGATCCAGAGCGATGCCGCGACACCAGAGCTGGCCCGCCGCTCGCCTGAACGCCGCCGGCTCCGACGCCGGCGCATCGGACAGGCTGGGCACCGCGACGATGCCGCCGCGCTGCGCACTCAGTTGCTGCCGCGCCAGCGTGGTCAGCGTGCTGCGCGGACCGACCTCCAGCAGCACGCGCGACGGCGCTTCCAGCACCCGGCCGAGCGCGCCGGCAAAACGCACCGGCACGCGCAGGTGTTGCGTCCAGTAGTCGATCGAGCCGGCCTGCGCGGCATCCAGCCAGTCGCCGCGCGCGGTCGACACCAGCGGCAGACTCAGCTTGCCCAGCGCGACACCCGCGAGCGCTTCGCGGAACGGGGCGAGCACCGGATCCATCATCGCCGAGTGGAAGGCGTGCGAGGTGTGCAGCAGGCGGCAGGCGATGCCGTCGGCCTCGAGCGCGGCACGGAAATCCGCGATCGCCTCGTGCGGCCCGGCGACGACGCAGGCACCGGGCGCGTTCTCCGCCGCCAGCGCCAGCGCCGCCGGCAGGCGTGCCTGCAGCGCATTCCACGGCAGGCGCACCGACAGCATGCCGCCGGGGGGTTGCGCCTGCATCAGCTCGCCACGCCGCGCCACCAGGCGGATGGCGTCGGCCAGCGTGAACACGCCGGCCAGCGTGGCGGCCACGAACTCGCCCACGCTGTGGCCGATCATCGCCGCCGGCACCACGCCATGGCTCATCCACAACTGCGCCAGCGCGTATTCGATGGCGAAGGTGGCCGGCTGCATCACCGCCGTCGGCAGCAGCGCGGCGGGATCGTCGGCGAACACCCGCTCGGCGAGATCGAAACCGCATTGCGTACCCAGGGCAGCGGCGCAGGCATCGAACGCCTCGCGGAACACCGGCTCGCGCGCGTGCAGCTCGCGGCCCATACCGGCGTACTGGGCGCCCTGGCCGGGAAACAGGAACACCACGTCGCCGGCTTGCGCCGGGCGACTGCGCGACGCTGCCGTGGCGGTTTCCGCGCCGAGCAACTGGGCGCTGGCATCGGTGCTGTCGTCGGCGACGATGGCGAGGCGATGCGCAAACGCCTTGCGCCCCGTCGCCAGCGTCCATGCCACATCGGCCAGGTTGAGTTCGGGCTGCGCCGCCAGATGGACGCCCAGTCGCGCAGCGACCGCGCCCAGCGCCGCGCTGGTGCGCGCCGACAACACCAGCAGCTGCGCACCCGACGCCGGCTCGGACGGCAGCGGCGCCGGCGCTTCTTCCAGCACCACGTGCGCGTTGGTGCCGCCCACGCCGAACGAGCTGACGCCGGCGCGGCGCGGCGCGCCGGCCTCGCTCGCCCACTCGTGCAAGCGGTCGTTGACCACGAACGGCGAACCGGCGAAATCGATCGCGGGATTGGGCGCCTGGTAATGCAAGGTCGGCGGAATCCGGCGCTCGGCCAGTGCCAACGCGGTCTTGATGACCCCGGTCGCACCGGCGGCGATCACCAGATGGCCCAGGTTGCTCTTGACCGAGCCGATGCGGCAGAAGCCGGTGTCGTCCGTACTGCAGCGAAACGCCTTGACCAGTCCCTCGACCTCGATCGGATCGCCGATCGGCGTGGCCGTGCCGTGCGCTTCCACGTAGGAGATGCTGCGCGCGTCGACGCCGGCGTTGCGATGGGCCATCGCGATCACCGCCGCCTGGCCCTCGCTGCTGGGCGCCATGAAGCTGGCCTTGGTGCCGCCGTCGTTGTTGATCGCGCCGCCGCGGATCACCGCGAAGACCTGATCGCCGTCGGCCTGCGCGTCGGCCAGCCGTTTCAGCAGCAGCACCGCCGCGCCGTCGCTGAACACGGTGCCGCCGGCCGCGGCATCGAAGGCGCGCGTATGGCCGTCCGGCGACAGCATCGCGCCATCCTGGAACAGGTAGCCGCTGCGCGGCGGGCAGGTGATCGAGGCACCGCCGGCCAGCGCCATGTCGCACTGGCCGATGCGCAGGCTTTCCATCGCCTGGCAGATCGCCACCAGCGAGGTGGAACAGGCGGTGTGCACGCTGACCGCCGGCCCGGTGAGATCGAGCTTGTGCGCCACCCGCGGCGCGATGAAATCCTTCTCGTTGTCCAGCATCACCTGGAACGCACCGACCTTGTCCACCTGCTCGGGATGCGCGCTGACGTGGTGCTGGAAATAGGTGGCGTTGTACATGCCGGCGAACACGCCGACCGGCCCATCCTGCGCGCCCGGCACGTGACCGGCGCGCTCCAGGCATTCCCAGCACAGCTCCAGGAACAGCCGCTGCTGCGGATCCATCAGCTCCGCCTCGCGCGGGCCGATGCCGAAGAACGCGGCATCGAACATCTCCACGTCGTCGATCACGCCGCGGGCGCGCACGTAGGCCGGATCGTCGCGCAGACCGGCCGGGATCGACGGGTCGAGTTCGGCCGGTTCGAAGCGGGTGATCGACTCGCGCCCGGCGCACAGGTTCTGCCAGAAACTCTCGACGTCGGCGGCGCCGGGGAAGCGGCCGCTCATGCCGATGATCGCGATCGGTTCGGCGCCGGCCTCCGCGCCGGCCGCGCGGGGCCGGGCCAGGCGCGCGGGCTCGATCCCCGCGTTGCGCGCGTCGCCGCCCTGGCGCGCCAGCGCCAGTGGCGTGGGGTCGCGGAAGAAGCCCAGCACATCCATCTCGGCGTGCCCGTCGCGGCGCAGCTGCTCGATCAGGCGCACCGCCAGCAGCGAGCTGCCGCCCAGCTCGAAGAAGTTGTCGCGCCGGCCCACGCGCTCCAGCGCGAGGCTGGCGGCAAACGCCTCGCACAGGCGTCGCTCCACCTCGCCCACCGGCGCCTCGTACGCCGCCGCCAGATCCGGTCGCGCGTGGCCGGGTGCCGGCAGCGCGCGACGATCCAGCTTGCCGTTGGCGGTGACCGGCAGTGCCGGCAGTCGCACCCAGGCCGCCGGCAGCATGAACTCCGGCAGCGCCGCGGCCAGGTGCGCGCGCAACGCCGGCATGCCGATGTCCGCATCGGCGGCCACCACGTAGGCGACCAGGCGCTTGCCGACCGGCGGGTCGTCGCGCAGCACCACCGCGCAGGCACGCACGGCGGGATGACCCAGCAGCGCTGCCTCGATCTCGCCGGTTTCGATCCGGTAGCCGCGCATCTTGATCTGGCTGTCGCGCCGGCCGACGAACTCCAGCGTGCCGTCGATCTGCCAGCGCACCAGGTCGCCGGTGCGATACAGGCGCTCGCCTTCATCGCCGAACGGATCGGCCACGAAGCGCTCGGCGGTCAGCTGCGGAGGCCCGAGATAGCCACGCGCCAGGCCTTCGCCGCCGACGTGCAACTCGCCAACCACACCGACCGGCACCAGCTGGCGGGCGGCATTGAGCACGTACACGCGGGTGTCGGCGATCGGCCGGCCGATCGGTACCGATCGCGCGTCGGCGGCCAGGTCGCGGGGAATCCGCCAGGTGCAGGTGAACGTGGTGCACTCGGTCGGGCCGTAGCCGTTGATGATGCCCACGCCCGGCAGCGCCGCCAGCGCGCGGCGCACGTGATCGACCGAGAGCGCCTCGCCGCCGATCAGCAATTCGCGCAAACCGGCGAGCCGGCGCGGGTCGTCGTCGACCACCGCGTTGAACAACGACGCGGTCAGCCAGGCCGTGGTGACGCCTTCGCCGGCGATGGTGCGGGCCAGCCCGGCGGCAGTCGGGATCGCTTCCGGGTGAATCACCAGGCGACCGCCGTTCAACAGCGCGCCCCAGATTTCCAGGGTCGCGGCATCAAAGCCGAGCGGCGCGGCATGCAGCATGCGCGTGGCCGCATCCAGCGCGACGTAGTCGACCTCGCGCACCAGCCGGATGATCGAGCGATGGCGAATCGCCACGCCCTTCGGCGTGCCGGTGGAACCGGAGGTGTACATCACGTAGGCGAGCGTCTCGCCATCGGGTACGGGCAGCGATGCGTCATCGCGCATCGTGTCGGCGGACTCCGCGGCATCCCCCAGCGGCAGCCGGACGATGGCGTCGGGCAGCGGCGGCGCCGTGGCCGGATCGAGCAACACCAGCTTGACTGCCGCGTCTTCCAGCGCGAACGCCAGGCGTTCCGCCGGGTAGCTGCTGTCCAGCGGCAGGTACGCCGCCCCCGCCTTGAGCACGCCCAGGATCGCCACGATGGCCTGCGCCGAACGCGGTAGCAGGACGCCGACGACATCACCTTCGGCGACCCCGGCGTCGCGCAGGCGCCGGGCCAACGCGGCGGATCGACGGTCGAGTTCGGCATAGCTCAGGCTGGCGCCGGCGTCGACCACCGCCACGGCATCGGCGTGCGCGGCGGCCACGGCTGCGAACACGCCGGGCACGCTGTCGGTGCGCTGGCGCGGCACCGCAGTGTCGTTCCATGCCTGCAGCAGGCGCTGGCGCTCCGCCGGATCGACGACGTCCAGCGCCGCCAGCGGCCCATCGCCCTCCACCAGCAATCCCGTAAGCACCCGTTGTACGCAGCCGGCCAGCAGATCCACCGCGCGGGCGCTCAGCGGCGCGCGGGAGCGCACCTCCAGGGCGTGCTCCACATCGTCGAACCGCCAGGTGGATGCTGGCGACGCATCCCCGTCGACCACGGTGCCGGCTTCGCCCAGCACCATCCAGTCGACCGGGACGACGGGCGCTGCCGTCGCTTGCCGAAACGCCGCAACCGACTTGCGCAGCCACGCGGCGCGCCGGCCGTGCCCGGACAGGTCGAGGCTGGCCTGCTGGATGCGCTCCGCGTCGCGCACGGTGGCGACGATCCGATCGGCGCCGGTAAGGCGCGACTCGGCGAGGGCGAGCGCCGCGCCCAGCGTGGCGGCGCGGTGCGAACGCTCCATCCCGGCCAGGATGCCGGCGAGAGTGGCATCGAGCGGTACATGGCGGCTTTGCCACGGGCCGTTGCCGGCAGGCGCCAGACCAGGCAGCACATCCAGCAACGAAATGCTGTCCTCAATTGCCACTTGCTTGGTTGCCGCGCCCACCATCCCCTCCTGGTCGGGGCGGCGGTGATACCGCCACGACAGTCGCCGATCTCCCTTGGGCAGGATGCGTGCGGCTTCGCAAACGCGACGCGGGCCGGCTGGTTCCTGCCCAGCGGTGCCGGCTGGAAAACCCGCCCATCGCGTCGTCTGCCAAACCAGCCCCTGGGAGCCAAGATTACCTCAGAACAGGCCTGAACTGTGCAATGAGACAACTCATGGCGAGACGAATCGTGCTAAGAACCGTGCCGTGCACTCGGGCGTCGCGATGCCCTCCCGGCCGCCCTAACGCGACGCCGACTGGAACGCAAACAACCACAGGATCGCGCGCTGGCGCGGGCTGCCGCGCCACGTCACGCGATAGCTGCCCGCGCGCTCGACCTGGCGATAAGCCACCGCGCATTGCACCCCGCTTTCCGGCGGCAACTGCAGGAAGCTGTCGATGACCTCGAAGCCGTCGTCCGGCACTGCGCTCATCTGCCGCACATTGCCATCCCCCCACCACACCGCGATCAGCGTCGCCGGCCCGGTGGTGGTGACCTCGCCGCTGGTCATCTCGAAGCGGGAGTCGGCTTCGCCCGAGACCAGTCGATCCACGGTGCGCCCGATCTTTCCCGCGATCCGCGCCGGCAGGCTCGGCGCCGGATAGTTCTGGGCGAAATCCTGCAGCACGCCGGCATGCCGGATCTCCACGAACGGCACGGTGATCTCGCGATCAGGCTTGCCCGGCTTGTCGATACTGACGGTGTGCCCTGCCCCGCCCCGTCCCGTCAGCGAGACATAGGCCTTCACGTCGAAACGGCCCTGGTAGCCGTCATAGACGGCCGTCCGCCCGACTTGTGTCCAGTGACGCCGGTAGCTGTCGGTGGGCGGCGCCGCATTGCTGGCGAAGCCGCCATTGAGCACCAGCAGCGAGCTGCCGTTCCCGGCGGTGACGAGCGGCGGCGTAACCGCGGGGCTGCTGCCCCGATGGTCGGGCTGCGCCAGCAAGGTGTGCGCACCGAGCATCGGTGCCCCGGCCGATCCCTGCACGGGCATGTCGATCCCTCCGGCGGCGAGGTGGGTACAGCACAGCGACAGCAACAGCCAGATGCAGCGGCCACGGCGGGCACCGCCCATGCATCGGCCGCTCGTGCTCACGAACCGCCGACCTTCGCATAGGGCTCCGCATCGGACGACACCGGCGCACCGACGATGCGGCGGCCGTACCGCCTGGCGCCGGCATAGAGCCCGGCCGCCGCCACGGTGAGCCCGTCGAACCACGGAAACCGACCCACCGCCGGAGGCGCCCAGCCGAGACCACGCATCATGTCGTGGGTGCGGTGCAGCAGGGCACGGCGACGGGTGGCGCGGGTGTAGTAGGTGAAGCTCATCGTGATCGACGGGCCATCGCCGTTCTCGACCATATGCGGGCTGGTCGACGGCATGTAGGCACCCATGCCGGGGGTGAGCTCGAATACCCTGGCGCGGGCGCGGTACTCCTCGCGCCACTGCATCAGTTCGCGCGAGTGGGTGCGATGGAAGCGATCGCGGGCGTGCTCGGTCACCACCGACGTATCGTGGTGATCCCACACATAGAGCCGCTTGCTTCCGCGCAATTGCAGGATGAAGTTGTGCTCCTTGTCCATGTGGAACGGCGTCACCGCGCCGGGCGAGGTGATGAAGATCCAGCCGGCGCGATAGCACATCGCGGGATCCACCGCTTCCACCCGGGGCCGGATCGAGTCGAGTACCTCATCGACCACGTCGCGGTACTGCGGATCGGATTGCACGTTGAGCAACGACATCCACGCCGCCGCGTTGTCGATGTCGGCCAGCGTCGCCGCCACCCCCTTCGCGTTGGGATGCAGTTGGGGCGCGTCGTTGAATCCCGTGCCGGCGGTGGCGTCGTGGCTGTGCGAGCGAACGCGGCCGCGGGCTTCCAGGCGCTTGCCCAGTTCGATCAGCGACGGCAACTGCAGCGCGGAATGCCCCTCCAGCCGATGCCGGACAGGCTGGATTTTCCAGGGATCGAACGCATCCCAGTCCACATCCAGCAAGTTGGACGAGTGATCGGACATGCCCCCTCCTGCGTATTGTCTGCCGGTGCCGCGCGCAACCGGATCTGGGAGCAGTGTGCCCCGCGCCATCGCACCCCGCAAGGCGCGCCTTGAGCGCGCCGGGAAGGCATGGCGGTCATCCCCCGGAAGGAAAAATGCGGCGATGCGCAGACTCACTCAGTGCGTCATGTCGGCATAGGGCGGTTTGCCGCTGCCGGCGGTATGCCCGGCCAGCCGCTGCGCCAGGTGGTGCGCGGCAAACACGGCATCGAGCAGGGTTCCGGCCACTCCATCCAGCGCCGGATGCGCGCCCACCGCGGGTGGCTGGATGCCGACCGATCGCACCAAGCCGTGCAACCGATGCAACCGGGCATCCCGTCGCGTGGCGTTGGTGTAGTAGGTGAAGCTCATGGTGACCGACAGGTCGTCGCCGGCCTCGACCATGTGCGGGCTGGTCGCCGGCATGTACGCACCGGCTCCCGGTTCCAGATGAAACACGTGGGCGCGTTCACGGAATTCCTCGCGCCAGCGAAACAGCTCGCGGTCGCGCTTGAGGTGAAACAGGTCGCGGGCCAGCTCGCCGATCACCTCGCGATCGTCCGCATCCCAGACATACAGCGTCTTGTGTCCCTGCATCTGCAGAATGAAGTTGTGCTCCGAGTCGAAGTGGAACGGCGTGACCATGCGCTGCGACGAAATGAAGATGAAACCGGCACGATGGTGCATGCCCGGATCGCGCCGCTCCACGTGATGCCGGATCGAGTCCAGCACCGTGTCGACGAGGCGGCGATACTCCGGATCGTTCTGCACGAAGCGCAGATAGGCCCATCCCTTGACCTCGCCGATCCGGCGCATCGCCTCGGCACTGCTCTCATGCGCCATGAACGGGGTACCCGCCGTGGCGTCCTGACCGATCTGCAGCAACTGGCCGGCCGCCTCCATCCGGCTTGCCAGCCGAAGCAATGCGTCCCGCTGCAGCAGCGGCTGTGATTGCAGGCGGTGCCTGACCGCCATCACCCGCCATGGCTGGAATTGGCTCCAGTCCAGATCGATCAAGGCTTCACCGGGATCCATGCGTTCCCCCGATATGGTGATGGCGGAAGCCCCGGCGATCACGACCGCCGGGTCAAGCGGCGAATACGCTACTCCGATGCTATCGGGGCGTCGATACCGAAACCGTCGAAATTCCAACGCGCCGGCACGCCTTCGCCCATCCCCGCCGGACGCGAAAAGCCGGGCGCCGGAACCGCCCCGCAGGCACCGGCCGTCAGGCGCGCCGGAAGTAGAACCCGTGGTAGCGGTCGATCGAATGATCCGGTTCGAACGGGATGCGCATGTAGCGCTCCATCGATTCCCAGTGATCGACCACCACGTAGCCGGCCGCGGCGAACTCGTCGACGAAGTCGCCGACCGCGGTGACCCGGTAGGGGCAATTGGCGATGCCCACCCGGCGGCGGGTGACGCGCTGCAAGGTGACGAACGAACGATCCGGATGCAGCGGGGTCACGTTGACCAGCACGTGGCGCGGCGGCTCGCGCAGCGAACGCAACAGTTCCGGCAGCGTGTACTCCAGGTACTGCAACACCCCACTGCACAGCAGGACATCCCGGCCATCGGCATCCTCGCGTGAGTCGGCGAAGCCAAGTCTGCGCGCGGCGTCGCAACGTTGCGCCAACTCGCGCCCGGCGGCGACCACGGCGGGGACATCGTGCACCAGCCAATGCAGCCCGTCCGGATAGGACAGGTGGCGCTGGAAGCCGTAATAGCTGGTTCCCACGTTGCCCCCCAAGTCGAATATCTGGCGGCAGCCGTCGGCGAAAAGCCGCGAGAGCCAGAACAGCACCGGGTAATCTACGATCTGCACACTGTCGAGCCGATCGGCGTAGAGCTCGCCCGATTCGGGCTGGTCGAATCGGGTGGGCAGCGATGTCGGAGCCCCGGCGCGCGCCTGCTCGAAGTTGGCGAATACGCCAGCATAAGCATTGCCGGGCAGCACGTCGCGCGAAAACAGGTGACGGTAGAGCCGCCTGGCCAGCAGGCGCACGCCCGGCAATTCCGCCGCGTCGAACGCCACTTGACGCAAGCTTCTGGACAGACCTCTGGACATCGCCACCGCTCTCCGTCGCTAGCCGTATGCCACGCTAACATAGCCCGGGACGATTCCACGCCCACGCCGGCATCGACTCGGCAAGCCGGCGCGCACCGGAGCGATCGGGCATTGTCGACACCCCGACATGGCCGACCGGAACGCAAAACGGGTACACCATGGCGATTCCGCAGCCTCGACGGCGAGCAATTGACGACGCGCCGCAGCACCGATTCACGGAAAGTGGAATCAGCCACGGCACCCGTCGCCGGATGTCCGGCCGGGGGGCTGTTTGCCGTATCCTGCGCCCTTGGCGTGGATGCACCGCGGCGGCCACCGGCCAACCGCCTACCGGCATCGAGGGGAAGCAAGACTTGGCGCGCGAGACCGATTTTCTCGACCTCTACAAAATCCTCGGCCTGCAACCCGGTTGCGGCCTGGATGAGTTCAAGCACGCCTACCGGCGGCGTGTCTCCGTGCTGCATCCCGACCGTCGCGACAACGACACGCACCACGTCGTTGCCGCGGAGCGACTGCAGCGGCTTACCGCGCTGTACGGCATGGCGATGGAGTTCCACCGCGAACATGGCCGCCTGCCCGGTGCGCCGCTGGCGCGGTCGAACACGCCGATGCCGGCGACCAACTCCAGCCAACCCGCGCGTCCCACCGTGGGTCGACAACCGCGGCGGCGATCCGGGCGCTGGCTGCTTCTGCCGGCCGCCGCCGCCGTGATCTGGCTGCTGTGGCCGGGCGAACAGCCCTCCGCGCCGGCACCTTCGATGATCGGGGCCGCCCATCCATCGACCCCACCGGCACCGCCTGCCAAGGCGGTGGTCAATCCGCCGCTCGGCCCCGGCATGGATGCCGACGCCGTACGTGCCATCGAAGGCGAGCCGACGCTCATGGTCAGCGACGAGCGCTGGGAGTACGGCCCGTCATGGATCCGCTTCGAGCATGGCAAGGTGGTGGACTGGTACAGCTCGCCGCTGTATCCGCTCAGCACCCCCAGCCGGCGCAGCCCGCATGGCAACGATTGAATCCATGCGGGCTGCGCCGACCTGCTCGTAGCCCGGCTCGGACGCGACCCGGCGACGGGAATGCCATGAGCACCGAGGCGAGCCGCTGCGAACCCGCGCCCGCCGGCTATGCCGTACGCGACGCTGATCTGGAACGCGACGGCGACGCGGCGCATCCTGTGGCGTGGTCGGGAAATCCGCGCCAGCGTGGTGTCGCACCTGGCGATGATGCCGGCGCATCGCTCGGTGAAGCCCGGGATATTCCTCGCCCGGACGCCGGTGGGCGCGGCCGGCGCGCACTTCGGCACGGCGTACGGCACGACCGGAAAGTGCCACGCTCGTGACCGGCATGGCGCCGGTCACGGCAACCCCCTTCAATTGCCCGGGTTGTAAGGCGCAGGCGAACCCGGCACCGGCAACGAACTGATCGGCACGGGAACGTAGACGCCCACCGGCGGTGGCGGCGGGTTGCTCTGCACGGTGCCGTCGGCCGTCACGTAGAAGCTGAGTACGCCCTTGGCACTGCTCATGCTGGTGCCGCCCACGCTGACGTTGACGTTGCGCAGACCGGCGTTGGCCGTGGTGGACACCGTATAGCCGGTGTTCGGCGCCAGATCGGTCACCACGTGGTACGCCGCCAGCGGCTGCACGCCATAGGCGATCGCACCGCTGAGCGGAGTACCGGCGGCGCCGCTGCTGCTGACCACTACGCTGTTGCCGTCGCTGGCGAGAAGTTCCACGCCCACGATGCCGCCCTGGACAACCGTCACCGGGCCGGCCGTGGCGACTTTCGCCGCGGTGGTGGACAGGTCGAATACGGTCAGCCACGTCTGGCCGACATTGGTGCTCGGCGGGCGTTCTTGCACCTGCCAGACCTTGACCGGGTTGTCGCCGGGATAGATGTCCAGCGTCGTCATTTTCGTACCCGCAGGCAACACGGCAGTCATGGCTCCCATGTACTGGCTGTTGTAGGTCACGTCGAGCCGGTTCTGCCCCACCGGTGCGCTGCCGGCGACCGGCTTGGCCGGAAAGTGCCAGGCCATGTACTGGTCGTAGCCCGTACTGCCCGCCGTGGTGCGGTCGTACACCACGAAGCGATTCGGGCGCAGGTAGACGATCTGCCGCGACCACGCCGACACGGCCGGGCCGGCGGAGAACGTGCGGTACATGTCCTCCAGATGAGTGGCCAGCATGTACACGTAGTTGGTGCCGTCCTCGTAGGCCGATACCTTGGTGCGCACGTTGTCGTCTTCGGTCGTGAGCGCCTCCTGCCCGAAGCGCTGGGCCACGGAGGTGCCGCTCATGCTGCGCACGTAGAAGATGTTGTAGAGCTGTCGGTTGCCCGAATAGGGTGTGCCGTCGAGGCTGCCGAAGTTGTCGTTGAAGAGCTTGGTCTCGTCGGCGTTGCCGCCGGGTTCGTGCACGAGCCAGCCGCCGGCGTTGACCAGCAGCGGGTTGCCGCCGCGCACCAGGGCGAGGCTGCCTTGATCGAAGAACTCGTGCCCGGAGCCGGGGTTGTTCGTGTAGGGGCCGGCGCGGAACGACATCCAGCTGGCACCGGTGCTCCAGTCGGAACGCGCGGCGACGGCATTCATTCCTGTCGCGAAATAGGACAGCGGCAAGGTACTCAACGCCGCCGTCGGCGCCGCCGGATCGATGCCCAGGAACTGCAGCCAGGTTGGAGACGGGTTGTAAGTTCCGGTGGCCTTGCTGGTCGCGCTGAGGTACTGGTTGAAGACGGCGACCTTGGAGGAGTTCCAGTAACTCAAGGTACCCAGGATCTGCTGGAACATGCCGACCTGGGTCGTGCCCGGCGGCGGCGCCGACGAATCGCCATTGGAATGGTTGTCGTCGCGATCGTCGAAATAGATCAGCGACGGCCAGGTGAAATGCATGGCGTAATCGGCGCTGTCGAGCGGAAAGCTGTACGGCTTGCTGGCGTGCAACAGATCCTGCCCGGTGGCCGTCTTCACTTCGCGCGCGGGCAGGCTCATGTTGAGGATGCTGAGCGGCGCGTAGTTGCCATAACCTTCCGGCCAGCCGCCACCGCTCAGGTGCAGCTGGTAATAGGGCTGCACGCGGGCACCGAACTGGTTGTTCAACCAGTCGGTCCACTGCGCAGCTGCGCCCGGGTTCTCGTCATACGTACCCAGGGCGATCACCGCCTTGGCATGGAAGTATCCGGCGTAGTAGTTGCCTATGGGATTTCCATCGTAGGCAAAGGCAGCGCATCCGCCCAGCTTCTCCCAGGCCGTCAGCCAGGCGTTTGCCGTGGTGTAGATCTGCGTGCGCTGAACCGGAGTCAGCAAGTCATACACCCAGTCGTAACCCAGTCCGTAACCCACGCCGTAGAAGCGGATGCCATACCCGCTGTCGGTACACGGATCCCAGCCGGTGCTGCCCGGAAACGGCATCGACATCTTCACCAGGATATCGACCGCCTTGGCGCCATATGCCGCAGCCGCCGACGGATTGCTCGACTTGAGCACCTGATAGCACATGCCTTCGGCGAGCAGCGCCGGCAGGTAGGACTCGCCCTGGTAACCCGAGCCCAGATTGGGTCGGTCGGGGTACTGGTTGCCGGTGGGGTACTCGACGGTGCCGCCGATGTAGGAATCGCAGGTGGCCTTCAGCGCCTGCCATTGCGGCGTATTCGCCGCCGCGCGCTGGCGCAGCGTGGTCAAGGTCGCAGGGTCGAGAATCAGCCGGGGGTGCGCCGCCAGCGTCACCGCCTGAGGCACCACCGGCACCGCGCTGAACGCACTGGCGACCGGCGCGCCGGACACGCCTGCGGCGCCGCGCGCCGACGATGCCGGGTCAGTCGAAGGCGCACCGACCACGAATGACTGCCGCGCGTCACCGGATGTTGCATCGCGAACCATCGCGGCAGGTGTCGACGCCGACCCGGATTCGATCAGGGCGATCCTTCGCGACGATGCCCCGGCCACCGCCGAACGCGACAAATTCTGCGGAGCGGCACGTTTGCGCGCGACCTCGGCGGAATCCGCCGGCGCGGTGAAGCGCTTCGACGCAGGCGAAGTGGACGCGGGGGGCATTTCCGCCGCCGCGATCCGGGACGACCCCGGTGCGACGGCGGGCGACTTGACGATCGACGGGGAAGCCGCGGGATCCGGATCGGCCGTCCGCGTCGACACGGCAACTTCGGGATGAGGTGCCTGCGGTTGTGGCTCTTCATGCTGCGCCAGCAGCAGCGATACCGCGGTGAACAGCAGCGCCAGCGTCACACCGCCGCCGAGCAGGGCCGTCCGCGCCCGCCGCCTGGCGGGGGGGCCGCCGGACGGCGGCTTGGCGCTACCCTTGGGTGCCGACGGCTCGGGCCTGCCGTTCGGCGCAATCAGATCGGAGCGGGACATGGGGAGATCCGTATATTAGGCCGGTGCCAAACGACCCACCCTTGCCAGCCAATCCACCGGCAAAGGTTGGTGGCTGATTGTTGCGAATGCCCCCTGTCCGGACAGCGTACCACCACACAAACCGGAGAACATCACCGCAGGCCATGCGGAATGGCCACGCATGCTCCGCCCGAGGGCCTCGAAACGGGTTGGTGCCGGACTGCGGCGGCCCGCCGGACTATCCCGGGCATTCACGCCGGCAGTCGAGCTGACGCGGAAGCACGCTGCAGACCATGCGTCTCGTGCCCCATGAGGCATCAACCAACCGCCAGCGCACGCCGGAGCGCTCGGCGCCGGCAACCGGCCGGCACGCGAATCAGCGTGCGCCGCGACGAAACAGCACCACTTCCACCGTCTGGAACAGGATCAGCAAGTCGAACAGCAGGTTGTGGTTCTTGACGTAGTACAGGTCGTATTTCAGCTTTTCCTCGGCATCGGCCTCGGAAGCGCCATAGGGATAGCGCAGCTGCGCCCAACCGGCCAGGCCGGGTTTCAGGCAGTGGCGCAGGTCGTAGTAACGGATCTTCTGGCCAAGGTCGATGACGAACTGGGGCCGCTCGGGGCGCGGGCCGATGAAACTCATTTCGCCCTTGAGCACGTTCCACAGCTGCGGCAGCTCATCCAGGCGCACCTTGCGGGTGAAGCGGCCCACCCGGGTCACCCGGTCGTCGTCCTTGTTCGCCCAGCGGGCGATGCCGTCCAGCTCCGCATCGGTGCGCATGCTGCGAAACTTGATCAGCCGGAAAGTCTTGCCACGCGCGCCGACGCGCTCCTGCCGGTAGAGGATGGGCTGGCCCGCACCGGACTCGATCCGGATGGCCAGCGCCACCAGCAGCATCAGCGGCCAGGTCAGCAGCAGCACCAGCGCGGCGATCAGGATATCCGAACAACGCTTGCTGAAGCGGCGCAGCGGCGTGGCGTCGAAGCCACCGGAGAACACCAGCCACGAGGGGTCGGTCAGCGACAACTGCACCCGGCCGGACTCCCGCTCGAAGAAGGTCGCCAGATCGGTGACGTCGATGCCATTCTGGCGACACTCCAGCAGATCCCGCATCGGCAAGCCGCCGCGGCGGTCGTCGACACCGACCACGATCTCGTCCACCTGCCGATGCAATGCCCAGTCGACCAGCGGCCCTTTCGGATCCACCAGGGATTCCGGCCGCACCCGCACCGCCTCCCCCTCGCGCGCCACGAAGCCCAGCACGTTGAAGCCGATCCGGTCGGCATGGCGGCGCATGCGCATGTCGATCTCCGAGGCGCGCTTCCCGGCACCCAGCACCAGCACCCGCCGCTGAAACACCACCGCATCGACCAGCCGCAGGAAGATCAGGCGAAAGCCCATCATCAGGGCGAACGCCAGCAGCAGGGCGATGGTGAGCACGCCGCGACCCACATAGGCCTGCGGCAGCAGGTAATACATGATGAAGACGCCCAGCCCGCCCAGCACGAAGCCGACGCCCTGGCGCGCCAGCACGCCGAACCAGCTGGTGCGCATGTGCGACTGGTAGTGCCCCAGCGCGACCATCGCCAGCAGCATGATTACCGCGAACGCCAGTGAGCGGGCGGGCATGTGGTGGGAAAACTCGGCCAGGTCGTCCGGCCTGCTGAAATAACGCAGGTACATCGCGGCATTGAGCGAGAAGCCCAGCAGCAACACGTCCACACCCGCCAGCAAGAGCAGCCAGCGGTTGGCTTTTCGACGCAGAAAACGAAACATCTCCATCCCCCCGTACTACCGCTCCACCCCTGCCCTGGGGCGAACATTTCTGGCACCGCCTGGCGTGGAAGCCAGCGCCTCGGCGGGCCTGCACATATATATTAAATTCATGCAAATTGCAACCAGCCCCATCACAAAACGGACGCAAGTCGCTGCTTTTTCAGCCGCGATCGCGCGCGCCACGGTGTCGGTTGCGCGGTTGGCGCCCGGGGGTTCAGCCCCAGGCGAGCCGGTGCTGCTCGACCCGAATCACGCTGTCGGGGATCGCAAGCGCCCCGATCAGGCCCTCCGGCAGATCCAGGCCGCCGACCCAGCAGGCGGGCACCGCCCCGGCGACGGGCGGCGGGGCCACGAGACCGTCCGTGGCAGCGTCGACCGCCGCGGGATCCACCGCCAGTCCCACGCCGAAGGCCTTCAACAAGGCCTCCTTTCGCGTCCACAGCCCCAGCAGCGCCGATTCGCGGGCGCTCGCATCCAGCAAGCTGATCCGGCGCGCCTCCGCCGGCGTGCAGACGGTGTCGATCATCTCCGCCAGGCGCACCCGTGAAGGTATCCGCTCGATGTCGATGCCGGTGGTCGCACCACGGCAAACCGCCACCGCCACCCAGTCGCCGGCATGGCTCAGGCTGGTGCTGAACCCGGTGCCGGGCAGGGTCGGCTGGCCGGAAGGCGCCGTCGTCAGCGGAATCCCGGACGGCGCAACGCCCAGGCAGGCGGAAAGGACGACACGCCATGTCGCGTGGGCCAAGGTGTAGCGCGCGCGATCATGCTCGAAGCGGAATCGCCCGGCCCGACGGCTTTCGCCGGCATCCAGCATCAGCGCAGCCACCGGAACGTGCATCGCCAGCGCCTCGCAGGCGAACACGATCGTGCGTGCCTCGTTGGCCGCCGGCGGCACGAAATCCGACCGGGCAAGCGCGCCTGCCACGACGGCAGTGAAAGTGTCCTCGATCATCGTCTTGCCCGGTCGACCCCACGCCACCCAGTGTCGCACCCATCCATGGCTGCGGCCCGGAGTCCATCCCCGCACCGGCCCCAAAAACGATCAGGCCCGCCGGTGGCGGGCCTGATCCATCTCACGGGAAGCGAATCCGCTTTAGAGAATGTAGACGAACATGAACAGGCCCAGCCAGACCACGTCGACGAAGTGCCAGTACCAGGCCACCGCCTCGAAGCCGAAATGGTGCTCCTTGCTGAAGTGGCCCTTGAGCACCCGGAACCAGATCACCGCCAGCATGATCGTGCCGAGGGTCACGTGCAGGCCATGGAAACCGGTCAGCAGGAAGAAGGTCGAGCCGTACACGCCGCTGCCCAGGGTTAGGTTGAGCTCCGAATACGCCTCCATGTACTCGTGCGCCTGGAAGTAGAGGAAGGTGGCGCCCAGCAGCACGGTCAGGCCCAGGAACAGCAGGATCTTGCCGCGGTGACCGGCACGCAGCGCATGGTGCGCGATCGTCACCGTGACGCTGGACGTGAGCAGGATCAGCGTGTTCACCAGCGGCAGGCCCCACGCCGGCACGATCTCGAACGCCCCGCCGACCTTCGCCGGTCCGTTGCCGCCGTTGGCGCCCCAGGCCGCGGTGTAATCGCTCCACAGGAACTGGTGGGTCAGCACGCCGTGGCCTTCGCCGCCGAGCCAGGGCACCGAGAACATGCGGATGTAGAACAGCGCTCCGAAGAACGCGCCGAAGAACATCACCTCGGAGAAGATGAACCACATCATGCCCATGCGGAACGAGGTGTCCACCTGGTGGTTGTAGTCACCGGCCAGCGATTCGTTGATCACCGAGCGGAACCAGCCGAAGAACATCGTCAGCACGCCGATCACGCCGACGGTGAGCACCGTCTTGCCGAAACCGGCCTCGCCCGGCTCGGCGTTGAGCCAATGCCCGGCACCGAACATGACGATGAACATGACCACCGCGGCGACGAATGGCCAATAGCTCTTGGCGGGTACGAAGTAAACGTCGTGTTGCTGACCCATGCTGAGACCCCGTGGATTTCTCTTGATGACTCTGCCCCGCCATGCCGCTCGGGGAACTGCCTGCCGGTCGTGCCGACCCGGGCGTGAAGTGGAAACGACTGGTGCGCGATGACGCTATTTCATCAGCAGAATCTGCAGGAACGCCAGCAGGTAGAAGCCGATCACCACTGCGATCAGGATCTTCACCGTGCGCCGCACGCCGCGACGACTGTCCGCGGCGTGCTTGTCTGGAATCGGCTGAGTCACTCCACTGGCTTCCACGCTCGGATCAGGCGTGCACGTTGCCGTGCGCCAACTCCTCGTCATGGATCACCGGCGGCACGCTGAAGGTGTGGTGCGGCGCCGGCGAGGGCACCGTCCACTCCAGCCCCTTGGCGCCTTCCCATACCCGGTCGGTGGCCTTCTTCTTCGAGAAGAACACGCAGTGGATCACCACGCCCAGGAAGATCAGCTGCGAGGCGCCGAACAGGAACCCGCCGATCGAGCTGATCATGTTGAAGTTGGCGAACGCCACGTTGTAGTCGGGAATGCGCCGCGGCATGCCGGCCAGACCCAGGAAGTGCTGCGGGAAGAACAGCACGTTCACCCACACCACGCTGTTCCAGAAATGCACCTTGCCCCAGAACTCGTTGTACATGCGGCCGCTCCACTTCGGCAGCCAGTAGTAGGCCGCCGCGATGATCGCGAACAGCGCACCGGTCACCAGCACGTAGTGGAAGTGGGCCACCACGAAATAGGTGTCCTGGTACTGGAAGTCGGCCGGCACCAGCGCCAGCATCAGCCCCGAGAAGCCGCCGATGGTGAACAGGATGATGAACGCGATGGCGAACAGCATCGGCGTCTCGAACGTCATCGAGCCGCCCCACATGGTGGCCACCCAGTTGAACACCTTCACGCCGGTCGGC
>Ga0070659_100000103_pt1 | contig 62874 bp, 61 predicted proteins | sample KBSC23metaG_FD_64666 | JGI IMG/M metagenome (GOLD analysis project Ga0070659, IMG submission 64666) | Corn rhizosphere microbial communities from Kellogg Biological Station, Michigan, USA - KBS C2-3 metaG | ecosystem: Host-associated > Plants > Roots > Rhizosphere > Soil ... | reverse complement strand
CGACGCTGCGCGGATACTGCGTCCTCGGTCGGCGCAATAGCGCTGCTATTGCTGCCTCCCTGCGTCCTTGTCCCGCTTGGTCGCCCATCCGCCATCCGCTCGCGCGAGTCCCACCAAGACCTCCCGGCCGCAGACACTGCTAGCGTGCGCGCCCGCATGAACGGCTCGCCCCGCCCCGACCGCAACCTCGCGCTCGAGCTCGTGCGCGTGACCGAGGCTGCCGCGCTCGCCGCTGCGCGGATGGTCGGCCGCGGCGACAAGGAGGCGGCCGATCAAGCTGCCGTCGACGCGATGCGCCACGTCCTGGAGTCCGTCCCGATGGACGGCCTTGTCGTGATCGGCGAGGGTGAGAAGGACGAGGCGCCGATGCTCTACAACGGCGAGCAGATCGGCAACGGCACGCCGCCGAGCGTCGACATCGCCGTCGACCCGCTCGAGGGCACGCGCCTGACGGCGCTGGGGATGCCGAGCGCGCTCGCCGTCATCGCGCTCGCCGAGCGCGGCTCGATGTTCGATCCGGGCCCGTGCGTCTACATGGAGAAGATCGCCGGCGGCGAGGAGATCGCCGATCTGCTCTCGCTCGACCGGCCGCTGCCGGAGACGCTGAGACTGATCGCCGAGCGCAAGGGCATGGGGATCGGCGACGTGACGGTCGTGATGCTCGACCGCCCGCGCCACGAGGAGGCGATGCAGCAGGTCCGCGAGGCCGGTGCGCGCATTCGCCTGATCCTCGACGGCGACGTCTCCGCCGCGCTGCTCGCCGTCAGCGAGCGCTCGCCGGTCGACCTGCTGTGGGGCATCGGCGGCACGCCCGAGGGCGTCATCTCGGCCGCCGCGCTGAAGTGCATGGGCGGCCAGCTGCTCGGGCGTCTGTGGCCGCGCAACGACGAGGAGCGCCAAGCGGCGCTCGACGCCGGCTACGACCTCGACAAGGTCCTCACGTGCGATGACCTCTGCAGAGGCGACGACGTCTTCTTCAGCGCAACGGGCGTCACCGACGGCGACGTGCTGCAGGGCGTCCGCTACCGCGGCTCCGGCGCGACCACGGAATCGCTCGTGATGCGCTCGCGCTCCGGCACCGTGCGCCGTATCCACGCACGCCACGACCGCGCGAAGCTGCGCGCGGTCACCGGCGGACGCTACGGCTGAACCGCAGTCGTCTTCGGCAGCGGCGGATCCGGCACGTCGTCGACGGTCAGGTTCTCCGCGAAGCGCCCGACGCGCGACTCCGCCAGGTCGAGCCGCGCGAGCGAGCGCAGGAAGCCGTAGGTGATCAGCACGTGGATGCGCGACTGCGTGATCCGGTACACGGGTCTGCTGAGCCGGTGGGCGATCGACGGGTAGAAGTTCGCGACCTCGACCTCGACGCGGATGCGGGCCTGCGAAGGATTCCGATCGGTACTGGCAAGCCGCTGCACGTCGATCTGGAGGTAGCCGTCGCCGTGATGTCCGCGCCGCTGCACGAGCAGGCCGTCCTCGATCCGCCACCGGACCGTGCCGCGCTGCGCATCCATCGCGTACTCGGGCGCCTTGAAGCGCAGCAGGCGAAACGGCTGTCGCAGCAGCACCACGGTGCGCTGCGCATCGGTGTAGTCGACGCGGATCAGCCCAAGCGTGACGCGGGTGAGGAAGCGCCAGTAGGTGCGCGCCAGACGCTCCAGCTGCATCGGGCTCCACAGCGCCTCGAGGGCCGTCGCCGGCAGCGTCAGCTCGCCCGTCTGAACCGAGCGGACGGCACCCTCGGTGCCGATCGTCGTGTCGTCGTCGAGCTTGCCGATCCTCCCGGGCAGCTCCGCGGTGCGACGATGGCGGCGCGCGGCGGCGGCGATCGCCGCCAGCAGCGCGAGGAGGCCGAGAACGGGGGTGAGCACGCCTGGATTGTGCCCGCAGCGCGGCGATCAGAGCCGCAGACCCGCGCTCACTCCAGCGCGCGCGGGTGCAAGTGACGCATGTCGACCCACTTGATCACATAGTCGTACGGCCACAGCAGGATCACCGCGTCGGAATGCGGAATCCTCGGGTCGTAGCGCGCGAGCCCGTGATGGGTGACGAGACGGAAGCCACGGCGTTCGAGCACCCTGAAGATCCCTATGTCGACGGGGTCCGGCAGGATGACGGTGTTGCCGCCTTCCCGCTGCAGGATGTCGAGCACCCGTTCGACGCGCTGCTCGGTCACGGTCGACTCCAGCCCGGTATACGGGGAGATGTTGCGCACGCCGTAGGCGTCGGCGACGCGGTGCCCGGTCCGCAGCAAGATCGCGATCGGCGCTCCGCGCTTGTAGACGAAGCGGTGCGGCCCGTCGGCGAGCGTCGCGACGAAGCGGCGCGTGCGCGGATCGGTCGACGGGACGAGCGGATGTGGTCCGTTGTCGGATTCTTCGTTCGGCGTGTAGGGCGCGCTGAAGCGCTCGAGCTGCGACCACGGCGCCGGAGCCTGCGCCAGCGAGCAGGCGGCGATGCCGAAGCCGAACAGCACCGCGACCGCGGCGATCGAGACGCGTCGCCGCGGATGCGCCGCGAGCTCGCGCACGACGACGACCGTCAGCAGCGCAAGCGCCAACGCCCACACCGAGAACAGCGACTTGAGCGCGACGGGGTGCGAGCGTCCGACGTAGTAGCTCGCGGAGCCGAGCCCGAAGATGCCGATCCACGCGAGCATGCCGGTCAGCAGCCGGTCGGTCTCGCCGCGCAGCGCGCGCACCGTCGCCACGCCGATCGTCGCCACGTACGTCAGGTAGATCGCCATGTGCATGCCGAGCAGCCCCGGCACGGGCAGCATCGCGAAGCCCGCGATCCCGAACAGGCGCGCGAAGTCGACCAGGTGGCCGAGCTGCGGCAGCGACCCGGCACGCAGCAGCGTGACGAGCGACACGAGCGCGAACGCGCTCACCAGCCCGCCGCCGGCGGCGAGCGCGAGCCTGCGCAGGGGCGGTCGCTCGCGTCCCGCGCTCGACCAGGCGAACGCCGCGACCGTGGCGCCCAGTGCGGCGACGCCGAAGTCGGCGTTGTTGAGGATCGCGAGCCCGCCGACGAGGCAGAGCAGGTAGGCGCCGCGCGCGCGCAGGCCGCGATCGAGCTCGCGCGCGGTCAGCAGCGCGAGGAAGTAGGGGCCGGCGTAGCGCAGCGGGAACGTCCCGTAGTAGGTGCCAACCGACGTGCGGTTCACGAGGTCGCCGCCGACGAAGAAGAGGCTCGTCGCCATGAACGGCAGGTACAGCAGGAGCGCGCCGACCGAGCTGCGCGTCACGCGCCGCAGCACGCCGAAGATCGCCAGCAGCGCGAGCGCGGTGATCGTGCACATGAAGATCGAGAAGACGAGCACCGTCTTGCCGAACGCGAGCATCGAAAGCGCGGCCGGGAATGGCCACAGCGAGCCGTACTGGGCCGTGAAGCTCACGAGGGGAGTGAGGCCGTTCAACACCGCGAACGTTTCGTCCAACGGGAAGCTGATGTGGAAGCGCATGTCTTCGCGGGCGTTCGCGAGCGACGCATCCGACTGCACCGCGTGCAGCATCCAGAGCGCGGTCACGCCGACGGCGATCAGCAGCACCGCGATCGAGCGGGCGCGTGAGTCGCGCAGCAGCGCGACCGCCGCCGTGCGCCGCCGCTCCTGCCGCACGACGAGCAGCGCTCCGCCGGCGAGCAGTGCTGCCACGAGCAGCGTCGGCGTCGTGAAGTAGCGCAGTTGGATGACGCCCTGGTCTTCCGTGTAGACCGGCCCGAATCTCAGCGCGACCTGGCGGATGTAACAGGCGATCAACACGCCTGCGAGCAGCGCCTGGAGGCCGGTGACCATGTCGGCCTGCACCAGCCGGTGCGGGAGGCGCGGCAGCCACCGCGGCGCCAGCACCGTGCAGAGTGAGATCAGCAAGGGCAGCGAGAGCGCGATCAGGAAGCGCGCGTGCTCGGTCGGCTCGGGGCGGACCGCCTTCGCGAAGTCGGCCGTGAAGGTGTAACCGCTCAGGTCGGGCGTCAGCAGCCGTCCGAGCGGCGGGCCGAGCAGCCATGCCGCCGCGGCGACGAGCAGGATGCACGGGATCGCGCTGAGCCAGGCGGCCGTCGCGCGGTCGTCGATCGCTGTCGTGTCGGTGTGAGGCGTCGACGCGCCGATGGCGGCAGCCGAACGTGCCGGCGCCCCCAGGCCGGCTGATGCCATGGCGGCACTCTAGAGCGGCGACACTGAAAAGAAAAGCATCTACGCGCTCATTTGCGGAGCGGGGGCGGTCGCAGGTGCTTCGTGTCGACGAACTTCACGAGCATGCCGCCGCGATAGGGCTGGCCGGCTGCATCGCGCACACCGCGCCTGGCGTCGTACGGCCGCAGCCCCCGCAGAGTCACCAGCGCGAACCCGTCTCGCGCGAGCGCCGCGAAGATCCCCGGATCGGTCGTCGCGACTTCGGAGCCGTCGTTGGACTGGTCGAACGTCGCCGGCAGCACGATCGTGTTGCCGCCGGCGCGGCGCAGCGCTGCGACGACGGCGTCCACCTGCTGCGTCGTGTGGATCGAGTCGACCCCGGTGTACGGCGAGACGTTCGCAACGTCGTAGGCGTCCGCAAGCCGGTGCCCGATCGCGAGCAGCACGGCGACCGGCGCGCCGCGGCGGTACACGAAGCGCGACGGCCCGTCTGCAAGCGTTGCGACGAAGCGGCGCGTCCGTGCATCGGCGGGCGCCAGCAGCGGCGTCGGGTATCTCGACGTGCCGGGAACCAGGCCGGCCTCGATGCGGTCGAGCTGGGACCACGGCGCCGGCACCTGCACGACCGAGCAGACCGCGATGCCGAAGCCGAGCAGCACCGCGACCGTCGCGATCGACGGGCGCCGCAGCGGCTGCGCCGACAGCGAGCGCAGCCCGACATAGGCGAGCAGCACGACCGCGAGCGCCCACACGGAGAACGTCGTACGCAGCGCTTCCGGCTGCGAGCGGCCCACGTAGTACGCGGCTGATCCGAGCCCGAACACGCCCGCCCAGGCGAGCATGGCGGTCAGCACGCGGTTGCGCGCCCGGTCGAGCGCGCGCACCGTCGCGACGCCGATTGCCGCGACATACGTCAGGTAGATCGCGGTGTGCAGCCCGAGCGCGCCGGGGAGCGGCAGCATCGCGTAGCCGGCGGCGCTGTATATGCGCGCGTACTCGACGATCCGGCCGAGCTGCGGCAGCTCGCCGGCGCGGACGAGCGTGAGCAGCGCAACGAGTCCGAGCGCCGTCGCCAGGCCGACTGCGATGAGTCCCAGCAGCATCAACAGCGAGCGCCGGTCGAGTCGCTCCGCGCCCCACAGGCACGCCGCCGCGGCCGCAGCGACCGCGGCGACCCCGAAGTCGACGTTGTTGATCAGTGCGAGTCCGGCGGCGGTGAACAGCAGCCACGCGCTGACGGCGCCGCCGCGCGTTTCGACGTGCCGGGCCGCAAGCCAGGCGGTCAGGTAGGGCCCGGCGTAGCGCAGCGGGAAGATGCCGAAGTAGTTGCCGAACGACCCGCGGTTCACGGACGCTTCGCCTATCGCGAACATGCTCGTCGCGAGGAACGGCACGTACAGCGCCAGCGCCGTCAGCGGACTGCGCGTCGCGCGGCGCAGGACGCCGAAGATCGCCAGCAGCGCAAGCGTCGTCAACGTGCACATCGCAAGCGTGAAGACGAGCAGCGTCTTGCCGAACGCGGCGAGCACGAGCGCCTCCAGAAACGGCCACAGCGACGAGTACTGCGCGCTGTAGTCGACGAGCGGCGTCAACCCGTTCGTGACCGCGAACGCTTCGTCGAGCGTGAATTCCAGGTGGTAGCGCACCGGCGAGAGCACGGAGGCGATCGACGCGTCGCTGTTGACCGCGTGCAGCATCCACACGCCCGTCAGGGCCGCCGCAGCTCCGAGCGCACCCCAGCGGCGGGCCGGCGAATCGCTTACGAGCGCCGCCGCGCGGGCGCGGACGGAGGCGCTGCGCGCCGCCAGCGACAGCGCCGTCGCGATCGCCGCCGACGCCAGCAGCGTGACGGGGTTGAAGTAGCGCTCCCTTATGACGACGCCTTCGACGCGCGTGTATATCGCGCCGTACCTGGTGCGGTACTGCACGACGATGCATGCGATCAGCAGCACGGCGAACGCGGCTTGCGCACCGAGGCTCGCGACGGCGACGACCCGCGGCGAAAGCGCCGGCGGACGCTCTACCGCCCACCACGTCGCAAGCGCGAGCAGAAGGGGTGCGAGCGCCGCGATCAGGTAGCGCGCGTGCTCGGCCGACTCGTCGTAGGAACCGGCCGCCGAGCTCGGCAGCAGCGTCGCGCCCGGGTCATGCGGCAGCAGTCCGCCAAGCGGCGGCCCGAGCAGCAGGATCGAGACCGCGACGATCGCCGCGAGCGGGAGCGCGCACAGCCATGCCGCGGCGGCGGCGTCGATCGTTCCGCGCCCCGATGCGCGCGTGCTCCCCCGGTGCGAGGCGACCGCCGCGTGCGAGGCGGCGCTTGCCATGGCCCGACTCTAGAGGATCAGAGCCGCTCGACCGGGACCTGCTCGCCGGCTGCGGCGACGCCGTCGCCGGCTGGGATGAACGCGAGCGCGTCTGCGCTTAGCAGCGAGGCCGTCACATGCGAGCCCTGCGGTCCTGTCGGCGTGGCGCGCAGCATCCCGTCGGCGCCGTCCAGGCGCACGCGGAGCGCCTGCGTGCGTGCGCGCCGCGGGACGTCGACGGCGAGCGCGGCGTGCTCGCGCGGCGGCAGCGGCTCGGCGCCCTGCAGTGCGCGCAGGGCCGGCCGCGCGAACAGCACGAACGTGACGAAGCTCGAGACCGGGTTGCCGGGCAGCCCGAACACGAGCTGCGCGCCGCGCGTGCCGAACCATGTCGGCTTGCCGGGCTGCAGGTCGACGCGCCAGAAGCGCTCCGTCACGCCGAGCGCGGCGAGCGCGGGCTTGACGTGATCGTGCGGTCCGACGGACACGCCGCCCGAGAGCACCACCACGTCCGCATCGCCGAGCGCCTGCTCGAGCGCGGCCTCGGTCGCCGCGCGCTCGTCGCGCACCGCCTCGGCGACCGTCACGACCGCACCTGCCTGCCGAGCGAGCGCCGCCAGCATCACGGCGTTCGAGTTGTGGATCTCGCCGGGGCCGAGCTGCGCGCCCGGCGGGCGCAGCTCGTCGCCCGTGCAGAGCACCGCCACACGCGGCCGGCGCGCGCACGACACCGCGGCGGCGCCGGCGCCGACGGCGACGCCGAGGGCGCCCGCGTCGAGCACCGTCCCGGCGTGCAGCACGACCGCGCCCGCGCGCAGGTCCTCGCCGGCGCGGCGGACATGCCGGCCGGGGGCGACCGCCTCGCGGAGCGTCACCGTCCCGTGCGCCTCGCTGACCTGCTCGACCGGGGCAACGGCGTCCGCTCCGGCGGGCATCGCAGCGCCGGTCGAGATGCGGATCGCCTCGCCGGGCTCGAGCGTCCTCGACGCCGGTGTGCCGGCGCGCGACTCGTCCACGACGCGCAGCGGGCCACTGGACGCATCGCTCCGAACGGCGAAGCCGTCCATGGCCGAATTGTCGAATGCGGGGACGTCGCCGGCTGCCGTGACGTCGGCAGCAAGCACGCGACCGGCTGCATCCTCAACGCGGACGGGCTCCACCGGCAGCGGTGCGCAACTGGACACCACATCTGTGCGGGCGGACGCGATCGAGTGCAGGTCGGATGGCACGCGTCCATTCTGTCCATCAGCAGGTGCAGGTGTCGGGAGCCGCTGATATAGACAGCGCGATGACGGATTACGGGACCCCACGCCCGAGCCGGCCCGTGCCCGTGGAGCGGGCCGAGGCCGAGCTGCTCGCCGGCCGCGCGCAGGCGATCGCGAAGGGCTGGCTGCTGACGCTGCTCGAGCGCGCGCCGCTCGACGCCGTCGCGGCGATCCCGGCCGCCGCCCTCGCCTCCGAGGGCCCGGCCGTCTGCGCGGCCTGCGCGCGCGCCCTGGGCTCCGACGGCGACCTCGACCGCCTGCGCCCCGCCGGCGACCTCGCCGCGCTCGCCCGGCGCATCCCCGCACTCTCCGGCGCCCACGACGCCGCCGAGACGCTCGCCGCGGTCGATGCCCTCCGCGCCTGCCTCTGGGCCGCCGCCGTCGACGCCCGCGGCACCCGCACCGACGACCTCGCCCCGCTCGTCGAGCGGCTGGCCGAGGTGGCGCTGGTGGTCGGTACCACGGCGCTCGCTGGAGCCCAAGCGAAGGGCATCGAAGGGGAGGGAGCGGGCGGCGCACCGGCAGCGGCGGACAGCGTGCACGCCGATCGGGCGGCGCAGGCAGCTCACGCCGATCGGGCGGGTGGCGCGGATGAGACGATTCCCGCGACCCCGCTCGCGGGATCGTCTTCACCGGCGACAGGACCCGCCCGCAGCAGCGCCGGACCCGAGCACCAAGAGCCCGCCATCCACGATCTGCGGGCAGCACCAGGGAGCGTCACTCACCTGCCCCAGAGGCCCGCCCCACCAGCGCCCGAGATGGACGACGGCGACCTGTGGATCGCCACCCTCGAGCGCCACGTCGACCGCGCCCAGCGCGAGGGCGGAGGGCTCGCGCTGCTGCGCGTGGAGCTCGTCGACGGCGAGCGGCTCGCCGCCGCGGCCGCTGGGCCCTCACCGGAGGGAGCGGACGACCGCGGCGTCCCATACGGCCGCCTCGCGCAGGCGATCCGCCGTGCGATCCGCCGTCAGGACCTCGTCGCGTCCGACCGCCAGGGGCGCGCTTGGGTGATCGCTCCGGCGGTCGGTCGCGCGGGCGCGATCGCGCTCGCCGAGCGGATCGGCGCGGGCGTCGAGCACGGCGAGCACTGGCGCGGCGCTCCGCTCGCGGCGACGATCGGCTTCGCCGTCTACGGCGAGGACGGTCGCGACGCCGCCACGCTGATCGACCGTGCCGAGGAGGCGATGCTCGCCGCATCGGCCGCCGGCATGCGGATCGGCGAGGCAAGCCCGGCACCCGTGGGTGAGCCGGACGGCGAGGGCGGCGGTTCGGGCCCGCGCCTCGTGCGCTGAGCGCGCCGGACGGCGGTCAGCGGATCAGCGCGCGCGGGCGGCCGTCGGCGGCGCCGGCATCGGCAGCGCCCCGACGCGGATCAGTCCGTCGTCGCCGCCGAGCGCGGCATGCGCCGCCTTCGTCAGGTCCCACGAGCGGCCCTTCACGAAGGGGCCGCGGTCGATCACCGGCACCGTGATCGTGCGGCCCTTGAAGTAGAAGGTCACCGGCGTTCCGCAGGGCAGGGTGCGGTGCGCGACCCCGAGCGTCGCTTCGTCGAACGGAACGCCGCACGCGGTGGTCTGGTCGGGACCGGTCGGGCCGTACCAGGAGGCGATCCCGGGCCGATAGACGCTCACGCTGAGCTGCGGCGCGCGCGGATCGTCGTCGGCGACGGCGGCTGCGGGCACTCCGCTCACGGCGCGCAGCTGAACCGTGCCGAGGCGGTTCGGGCGCCAGGTGGCGACGAACGTGCCGTCGGCGGCGACCGCTGTGCCCGCGACCGCCACCCAGCCACCGAGCTCGTCGTGCCGTTGGATCGTGACGGCGCCTGCGCCGTGAGGCGCCGTGCCGGAGATGTGCAGGCGCCCTCGCAGCAGTGCCGTCGAGCGCACGGCGATCTCGATCCCGTTGCCGCTCGCGCGCACCATCGGATTGCCGAGCTTCACCGTGAGCGGCGAGCCGTCGGGCAGGTACAGGATTCCCGGTGCCGCGCCGCCGGGGTCCGCGGGCGCGGGCACGGCAGAGGAGCCCAGCGCGAACAGGGCGACGAGCGTCACAGTGAACAGACGAAGGCCGGTCATGTGCGGGTGCCGGGCCTACGAGGTGAGCTGACGGGCTCGCGACGCTTTGGGAAGCGGCGCTACGGCCGAAGTCGACCGATTCGCCCCCGCGAGCCGGACGGCTCGCATCGGGTCCCCCGCCGGCCGTCCGCGGGGCGGGCGACCGTTCGGCAAGGCGCGCGGAAGTATACGGAACACCGCACATTGCGACGTAAAAGCAGCCGCAACTTGAAACCCTTTCGTCCGTTCTGCGTAGTACAGATAGGCAGCACCACGCGCGCGAAGGTCCTCCCCTGACGCGGCCGGTGCGAGCGCCTTTGACTTCAAAAAGTGAAGTGGCTAGGCTGATGCCTATGCTTGGATGGCAGCGGTGCGCCCTGGCGCGCACGAGCTCCTCCACCATGAACGCGCCAGGGAGCCACCCCCACCCAGCGCACGCGAGAAACGGAATCAGATGTCAGTAGCGGAACTTCAGGAACTCGAGGAGATCAAGGGGCTCGTCGCGCGCGGGACCCAGCTCGGCGTGCTGACCTACGCGGAGATCTCCACCGCCGTCAGCGAGCTCGACCTCGACGAGAGCGACGTCGAGGAGCTGCACGGCTTCCTCGAGAGAGCCGAGATCGAGCTGGTCGAGGAGATCGATCCCGCCACCGCGGCGAGCAACCAGGTCGAGCGCGCGCCCGACAGACGCGGGCGCCGCAGAGCGAGAACCGCGCTCGACCTCAAGCCGGACATGACGACCGATTCCCTTCAGCTGTTCCTGAAGGACATCGGCAAGGTCCGCTTGCTCACCGCGCAGGAGGAGGTCGACCTCGCGAAGCGGATCGAGCGCGGCGACCTCGACGCCAAGCAGAAGATGGTCGAGTCGAACCTGCGTCTCGTCGTCTCGATCGCCAAGAACTACCGCAACCAGGGCCTGCCGTTCCTCGACCTGATCCAGGAGGGGACGCTCGGGCTCGTGCGTGCGGCGGAGAAGTTCGACTACCGCAAGGGCTTCAAGTTCTCCACGTACGCGACCTGGTGGATCCGTCAGGCGATCGCCCGAGCGCTCGCCGACAAGGCGCGCACGATCCGCATCCCGGTGCATGTGGTCGAGAAGCTCAACAAGATCGGCCGCGCCGAGCGCAAGCTCGTCACGGAGCTCGGCCGCGAGCCGACCGCCGACGAGATCGCCGAGGTCACGGGGATCGACCCGGAGGAGGTCGACTCGATCAAGCGCAGCGCCCAGGCGCCTGTCTCGCTGGAGAAGCCGGTCGGCGACGAAGAGGAGTCGGAGTTCGGGCAGTTCATCGCTGACGAGCGCGCCGAGTCACCCTACGAGCGCGCTGCCGAAATCCTCACGAAGGAGGCGCTGCGCGAGGCGCTGGAGAACCTCTCCTACCGCGAGCGCCGCGTGCTCGAGCTGCGCTACGGCCTTGGCGGCGAGCACCCACGCACGCTCGACGAGGTCGGTCGCACGTTCAACGTGACCCGCGAGCGCATCCGCCAGATCGAGAACCAGTCGCTGAAGAAGCTCCAGCAGCTCGCCGAGGCGCAGAAGCTGCGCGACGTGGCCTGACGGCTACGGCAGCGCCGAGCGCAACTCCGAGGGCAGATCAAGTCTGCCCTCGGGGAATCTCGGCAGCAGCCGTCTCGCGTGCGCGTCGCAGGGACGGCCGGCGAGCAGCGGAAGCAGGTCCTTGACACCGGCGAGCGCGCGGATCGACGGCGCGATCTGGAAGTCGGCGGCATTCGGCGCCTCGGGGTCGCCGATCGTGCCGTCGGCGATCCACGCGTCGACCCGGTCAAGCATCGCCGGGAGCTCGCGCAGCACCGCCTGCGCATGCGCGAGGTCGGCGTCGACGCGCTTGGCCATCGACTTCGCGATGGGCGCGTTCAGACGCCCCACGAGGCCCGGCAGCGGGAAGCCGAGGTCCTTCGCGAGCCGCGCTCGGGCGCCGTTGTCGTGCGCGAAGGTCCAGCGAAAGATCCGCCGCGGGGCCATCTGCAGCTCTGCCTCGCCCCAGCGCTCAGCCTCCTCGACCGCGCGGCGCTTCTCGGCGTCCGCGGGGAACAGCGGCGGCTGCGGGATCAGCGTCTCCAGCACGTGCGAGAGCTCGACGGAATCCTCGATCTTGCGGCCGTCGAGCTTGAGCGCGGGGACCGTGCCGCGCCGGTAGCCGAGCGCCTTCAGGATCAGCGGATGGATCCCCGGCGGGAGCTCGACCCACTTCGTCTCGACGCCCTTGTAGGCGAGCATCAATCTGGCCGAGTTGGCCGGGTTCGAGATCGCGAAGCCGTACAGACGCGCTTGCACGGCGACCACGCTACTCAAGCCATCGCGCCTTCGCGCCGATGGTCACACCGTGTTCGAGATCGATGCTGCCCTGCACCGGCTTGTTGAGGCGAACGGCTCCGACCTGCACCTGAAGGCCGGCTCCGCGCCGTTGATGCGCGTCCATGGCCATCTGGGCTCCGTTCCCGACGAGCCTCCGCTGAGACCAGCCGACACCGAGCGGGTGCTCGACCAGATCGTGCCGAGCGAGGAGCACCGCGCCGAGTTTGCGAGCGACGGCGAGGTCGACTTCGCGTACGCGATCCCCGGCTTCGGGCGCTTCCGCGTCAACGCGTTCCGCCAGCGCGGCTCGATCTCGCTCGTGATGCGCTCGATCCCGTCGAAGATCAAGACGGTCGACGAGCTCGGCCTGCCGCCGGCCGTCACCGACCTGGCGGAGGAGAAGCGCGGGATCATCCTGCTGACCGGCACGACCGGCTCGGGCAAGTCGACGACGCTCGCGGCGATCATCGACCACATCAACAGAACGCGCGCCGAGCACATCGTCACGATCGAGGACCCGATCGAGTTCCTGCACAAGGACAAGTCCTCCGCCATCAACCAGCGCGAGGTCGGATCCGACACCGCCTCGTTCGGGCGCGCCCTGCGCCGTGTCCTGCGCCAGGACCCGGACGTGATCCTGATCGGCGAGATGCGCGACGAGGAGACGGTCCATACGGCGCTGTCGGCGGCGGAGACCGGTCACCTCGTGCTCTCGACGCTGCACACGATCGACGCGCCGGAGACGGTCAACCGCATCGTCGACTTCTTCCCGCCGCACCAGCAGCAGCAGGCGCGCGCGATGCTCGCCGGCACGCTCAAGGGCGTCATCTCCCAGCGGCTCGTGCCGACGCCCGACGGGCGCGGGCGCGTCGCCACGTGCGAGATCCTGCGGATGACCGGTCGCGCGAAGGACATGATCCTCGACCCCGAGCAGACCGGCCGTCTGCGCGAGGTGATCGCGGAGGGCGAGTTCTACGGGATGCAGACGTTCGACCAGGCGCTGCTGCACCACGTGCAGGCCGGGCGCGTCTCGATGGAGGAGGCGACGAGAGTCGCCACGAGCCCGCACGACTTCAAGCTGCTCGTCGCGGCTGAGGGTCGCGTCGCGACGTCGATGGACGACGTCGGCGGCGGTCAGGCCGCACGCGCGCCGGAGCCGCGCGAGGAGCGCGAGCCGGTCGGCGTCGCAGCGGAGCCTCCGGCGCCGCCGCCTGCGCCCGCTGCCCCGCGGCCGCCCGCGCCCGCCCCGCCGAGCGGACCGGCGCCGTCGATGGCCCCGCCGGGCTTCGGCTCGTAGACCGCCACCCTCACTTCAGTTTGGAAAGTCTTGCGCTACGATAGGAAGCGCGATGGCTTCCTCGAACGACGACTGTCCCGTCTGCCGGACCGCCGAGGTCGTCTGCGGAAAGTGGACCCTGCTGATCATCCGCGACCTCGCTGACGGCCGCTCGCGCTTCTGCGAGCTCGAGCGCTCGCTGCAGGGCATCAGCCCCCGGACGCTCTCGCTGCGCCTGCGCGCCCTCGAGGAGGAGGGGATCGTCGAGCGGCGCACGTATCCCGAGGTTCCGCCGCGCGTCGAGTACGCGTTGACGGAGAAGGGCCGCGCGCTCGTGCCGATCATCGAAGACATGCGCACGTATGGCCGCCGCTGGCTCGGCGCGGAGGGTTCGTGCGCGCCGGCCGTCGACCTCGCCGTCGCACCGGTCGCCCCGGCCGTGGCCTGAACCGAAGCTGCAAGCCGCGCTGCGTCGAGCAGGATCGCCGGCTCGCGACGCGAATCCGCCCCGCATGCGCAATCGCATGCTCCACGGGCTGCTCGAGGCGTTCGCCGAGGAGGCCGGCATGCAGCTGGCCTACGAGACCTCGAACGGTGCCGAGGTTCCGTTCGAGGTCATCGAGGAGCCATCCCGTCCCACCCGTCCTCGCGGCGCCGCCTTCTACTGCTACCGCCCGCAGACGGCCGACTTCATCCGTGCGCACATGGGCGTGCTCGACCGCCTGCCCAGCTACTTGCCGGCCGCCCGCGCGCTGACGGCGATCGACGGCATCGACGCCTACCTGCGCCGCCGCGGCGAGCCGCGCATCCCGCCCGACGGGCGTGAGCGGGCCGACGCGGTGCTGCGCTCGTTCCTGTCAGCCGTGTTCGCCGAGACGAGCGCGTTCGGGCACCAGCCAGAGGCGTTCGCGTCCGCCTTCGCCGAGCTGGAGGCGACGCTCTACGAGGGACGTCAGGTCGCGACGGTGATCGCGCCGTTGCTCGGGCTCGCGCTCGAGTCCGACGAGGTCGCGCTCGGCGACGGGCTCTCGCTCGCGCGTGGCGAGGCGCTCCCGGACGCGCCGCCGGAGGCCGTCTGGTCGACGCCCGGCGAGGGCGAGCAGGGCGCCGTGCTGGCGGTGCTCACGGTCGAGGGCGAGCGCATCGCCGGACCGCCGATCACGACGGCGCGGACGCGCTTCCGCCGCCTGCTGAGCGCGCTGCGGCTGTTCGAGGCCGGCCCGTTCGCGCTCGGGCCGCTCGCCTGGGCGCGGGTCGACGGCGGCGCCTGGCACGTCGCCCCGCTCGGGACCGCGCCCGCTCGTGCACGCCGCTCGACGCTCGTGCGCGAGGCGCAGGAGGACGAGCTGCGCGCCTTCTGCAACCTCGTCGCGCGGCGCACGCCACGGGCCGGCGAGGTCGCGTGGGCGCTGCGCCGCTACGAGCTCGCGCGCGAGCGCATGACGCCGTTCGAGGCGCTGACCGACGACCTGCTCGCGCTGCGCGCGCTGCTGGAGCCCGAAGGGCCGGAGAGCGGTCGCCTGGCGCAACGGCTCGCCGCGCTGTGCGCGCTGCCGGCCGAGCGCGCGGCGCTCGCCGAGCGGACCGCGCGCGCGGTCATGCTCGAGCGCACGATCGTCGCCGGACTCGCGCAGGCCGACCCGGGCGCGGACCTGCTCGTCGAGGAGCTCGCCGGACACCTGCGCGCGCTGCTGCGCGACGTGCTGTGCGGCCACCTCGACTCCGACCTGCGCACGCTCGCCGACGAGCTGCTGGCGGAGTCGGCGGCGGCGCCCGTCAGCGTCTGAGCTCGGCCGCCGCGCGCCCGGCTGTCTCCAGTGCGGGCCGCGCGCGGTAGAGCGGCACCGGCGCGTCGACGCCCTTGATGCGGCGTGCGGGCAGGGGCGACCAGCGCCAGCGCGTGTCGTCGCCCCCCGCCTCGGCCGCCTCCGTCGCCGCGGCGCGCGTCGCGTGCGTGACGACGACGCTGCCCGGTCGCGCGATCGAGGTCACACGGCTGGCGAGGTTCACGGGGCTGCCGTACCAGTCCCCGGCGCGCTGCAGCGCCGGGCCGGTCGCGAGGCCGGCGCGCAGGCGCGGGAAGTCCTCGCCTTCCTCCTCGGCGAGTCGCACCAGCTCGATCGCGACGTCGAGCAGCGCGCCGGCGTCGGGCGAGACGAGCATCGCCGCGTCGCCGATCGTCTTGATCAGCCGCACCGGCGGATGCGCCGCCTCAGTCGCCAGCTCCAGCAGCCGGCGCGCGATCGCGCCCAGCTCCTCGGGGGGGATCTGCTCGCCGAGCTTCGTGAAGCCGACGAGGTCGGCGAACGCGACCGTCACCTCGACCGCGCCGGGGATGCGCCCATGCGCGACCTCGGAGCGGCCGATCGCGTCGTTGCGCAGCTGATCCTGCAGGTGCATCTCGAAGACGCGCTGCATCGACTCGGCCAGCTGCGGGCCGAGGTGCTCGTTGATCGCGGCGTAGCGGGTGCTCAGCTCGTGCTCGCCGATGTCGGGCGTCAACAGCTGGTCGCGCACGAACAGCCGCACCGCCGCGGCGACGCGCGAGAGGTTCTCGCCCAGCACCCGCACCATCTCGACGATCCCCTCCTGCGGGAGGCCGGCCGCCTCGAACGCCTGGACGCCACGCAGCGCCTCGATGTCGCGGTCGGTCAGCACGCGCTCGTCGATTGCGGGCCGCGGCAGGCCGAGCGCCTGCCGCAGGCGCAGCGCCTCTTCGACCGGGATGCCGGTCAGCTCGGCGACCTCGCGCGGCGTGTAGCGGGTGGCGCCGAGCGTCCGCTCGACGCGCAGGAACACGAGCCGGTCCTCCGCCACGGCCTCCTTCAGCTCCTCGAGCGAGACGCCGTCCGCGATCAGCTCCTCGAGCAGCGCGATCCGCTCCGCCCGTGCCCGCTCGTCGTCGATCCCGTCCAGGAGGCCCTCTGCCGCGAAGTCCATCGACCCTTCAGGGTACGCGGCGCGCGGACGCTCAGACGCTAGTCCCGCATCAGCCAGGCGCGCACCTGGGCGTCGTGGTCGACGTAGGGCTCGCCCGAGACGTCGACGACGACCTCGTGGATCGAGCCGCCGGTGAACGGAAAGGGCGCGCGGTAGTCCGGCGTGACGGGCGATGCGCTGTCGCGGCCGACGCAGATGCCGTCGCCGACGACGCAGAAGACGCCCGGCTGCGTGACGATCTCGCGGCTTCCCACCGCCTCCTCGTCCACGTAGAGCGTGAGCGTCCCGGCGAAGCCGGGCATCGCCGGGTCGGTGCTTCTGCCCGCCAGCGCGAACTCGGCGACGCAGACGTGCTCGCCCGGCATCAGCTCGCGGTCGGCGACGAGGTCCTGGACGTGCGTCCCGACCCAGTTGAACGCGTAGCGCAGGCGTCGGTCCTTCAGGTACAGGCTGTGCCCGCCCCCCACGCCGCCGTGCGCGTAGATGACGCCCTTCGCGTCCTCGTGCTCGATTCGCAGCCCGGCGGCGATCGTGTACGAGCGGCCGGTGATCCGCACGCCGCCCTCCTCCGGCACGTCGGCCGTTCCCGGGTGGTAGACGTAGCGCTCACGGTCGACGCCGGCATGCGGGCGCCCGGCGGAGACCTGCTCGAGCGCGGTGCGATCGTCGAGCGGCAGCCCGTTGTAGATCCCCGCGTAGTAGTGCCACAGCTCTCTGAGCTGCACGACGCGCGACGGGTGCTCGTCCGCGACGTCGCGCGACTGCGCGCGGTCGCGCGCAAGGTCGTAGAGCTCCCAGCGGTCCTGCTCGAACCCGCCCCAGCCGCTCAGCGGAGGATGCAGCGTGCAGGCGAGCCAGCCGTCGTGGTAGATCGCGCGCTGGCCGAGCATCGCGTAGAACTGCGTCCGCTTCCCCGGCGCGTCGAGATCGGCGATCGACGTAGCGAAGCTCTCGCCCTCGATCGGCGACTGGAGGTAGCCGCGCAGCGTCTCGGGCGGGTCGATGTCGAGCAGCTCGTAGATCGTCGGCACGACGTCGACCGCGTGCACGTACTGCTGGCGAGGCGTCGGCTGCGGCTCGATCCGCGCCGGCCAGGCGAGGAAGCACATGTCGGCGATCCCGCCCTCGTAGCCGGCCCAGCGCTTCCAGTAGGGGAAGGGCGTGTCGAAGGCCCACGCCCAGCCGGTGTTGTAGTGGTTGTAGGAGGTGGGCGATCCAAGCTCGTCGATGTGCGGGATCGTGAGCGCGGTCGAGTCGGGGATCCCGTTGAAGAAGCGCCACTCGTTGAAGGTCCCGTTGGGGCCGCCCTCGCCGCTGCCGCCGTTGTCGGAGACCACGACGATCAGCGTGTTGTCGAGCTCGCCTGCTGCCTCCAGGTAGTCGATCACGCGGCCGAGCTCGTGGTCGGTGTAGGAGAGATAGCCGGCGTACACCTCCGCCATGCGGGCGAACAGACGCTGCTCGTCGGCGCTCAGGGACGCCCACGGCCGTACCGTGTCGAGCATCGGCCAGGGCTGTCCCGCCGGCCCGGTCGCGTCCGGCTCGCCGTGCGGGTTGATGCGCGAGAGCTCGGTGTCGGCCGGCAGCAGGCCGAGCTCCTTCTGGCGTGCGAGGATCTGCTCGCGGATCGCCTCGTAGCCCATGTCGAAGCGCCCTGCGTAGCGGTCTGCCCACTCGCGGGGGGCGTGGTGCGGCGCATGTCCCGCCTGCGAGGCGAGGTACATGAAGAACGGCTTGTCGGGGTCGACCGCCTTGGCGTCCCGCACGAACGCGATCGCACGGTCGGCGAGGTCGCGCGAGAGGTGGTAGCCGTCCTCCGGCCGCCCGGGCGGCTCGACCGGGTGGTTGTCGTGGATCAGGTCCGGATACCAGCTGTTCGTCTCTCCGCCGAGGAAGCCGTAGAAGCGCTCGAACCCGCGGCCCAGCGGCCAGCGGCCCTTGAACGAGGCCATCGTCGTCTCGTCGCCGGGGGTCAGATGCCACTTGCCGATGCAGTAGGTGCTGTAGCCGCGCTCGGCGAGGACCTCGGAGAGCATCCCGTTCTCGAACGGGATGCGTGCGGAGATGCCGGGGAAGCCCGACCCGAACTCGGCGATCGTGGCCATCCCGTTCGAGGTCGCGTTGCGGCCCGTCAGCAGCGACGCGCGCGTCGGCGAGCACAGCGCCGTGGTGTGGAAGTTCGCGTAGCGGACGCCCAGTTCGACGATCCGCCGCATCGTCGGCGCTTCGACCGGGCCGCCGAAGACGTCCATCGTCCCGTAGCCGACGTCGTCCCAGGCGATCAGCAGGACGTTCGGCGCTCCTGCCGGCGCCTTGGGCGGCAGGAACGGCTCCCAGTCTGGGACGGAGTCGCGGATGTCGAGCGCAATCCTGCCTCTGAAGGGCCGTGCCATGCTGGTCGCCGCTCCTCGGTTCGCCGACGAGCAACCGAGCATCCGCGGTCGAGCGGCCGCTCGCAATGGTGCCGGCTTGCAGGCTCGCCTCGTGCCCGCACCTGCGCGGACGCTCAAACGCCGGTCTGCGCCTCGATGCGGCCGGCGTCGATGGCCGTGAGCAGCGTGGCGTGGTCGCGCTCGTTCTGGTCGGCGTAGGCCTCGGCGAACTCTGCGAGCGCGCGGTCGGCGGCGTCCCCCGCGCCGAGGTACGACCCGATCGCGACTGCGTCGCCGCAGCGCGCGTGGGCGCGCGCGAGCGTCGCGCCGCACAGCCGTGCGTACAGCGCGAGCGCCTCCGGCTCCATCGCCTCGACGTCCGCGGACACCTTCCAGTCCCACAGCTGGCGCACGTAGAAGTCGCGCTCGCGGCCGTCGAGGCCGGTCGTGCGGATCCAGCCGAGGAAGATGTCGCTCGTCGCCTGCATCAACCGCTGGCCCTCGACGACGCGGCGGCCCTGGTGGGCGAAGCGGCTCGGGCCGACGTAGGGCGCCAGCACCGACGCCTGCGCCTCCTTGCACTGCAAGAACAGCGGATCCGCGTCGTCGCGGCCGAGCAGCAGCAGGATCCACGCGCGCGTGCCGACGCTGCCGACGCCGACGACCTTGTGCGCCATGTCGGCGAAGCGGAAGCGGTCGAGCAGCACGCGCCGGTCGACGGGCAGCGTCGCACGGTAGGCGGCGATCAGTCTCGCCATGCGCGTCTCGTAGTCGGCCGCCTGCGCGGGCGGCAGCAGGTCGCGCAGCGGCACGATCAGCGGCGGGTCGGCGGCGATCTGCGGTCGCCCGTCGACGTGCTGCGTGAGCTTCGCGAACGCGCGCGTGCTGTCCTTGCGCTTCGCCTTCGCAGTGTTGCGCTCGAAGCGCGCGAGTGCCTCCGTGCCGCCGAGCGTTCGCACGTGCCGGGCCAGCTCGTGCTCGTCGACGCGCGCGTACCAGACGTCGAGCGTGCGTCGCTCGGCCAGCGCGCGCATCGCCTCGCGGTAGCCGCGCACCGTCCCGCGCACGATGCCCTTGCGCACGCGCCGCGCCAGCGTCTGCTCGCGCGCGGCGACCGCGACGCTCGCGGCCAAGCGCTTCACGTCCCACTCCCACGGCCCCGGCAGCGTCTCGTCGAAGTCGTTCAGGTCGAACACCAGCTCGCGCTCGGGCGAGGCGAAGCCGCCGAAGTTCGACAGGTGTGCGTCGCCGCAGCACTGCACACGGATGCCCGAGGCCGGCGTGTCGGCCAGGTCGGCCGCCATGATCGCGGCCGCACCGCGGAAGAACGCGAACGGCGAGAGCGCCATGCGCCCGTGGCGGATCGGTACGAGCTCCGGCACGCGGGTCGTGGCCTGCGCCTCCAGCAGCGCGATCGGATCCGGCCGGTCGTCGGCGGGCTCCCAGGCGCCATGCGACGAGCGCGGCGCCTGGCGGCGCGCGTCCTTGCCGGCGGCTGTCCGCGCGGCGACGTCCATGTGGCCCAGTCTAGGGTGCATCGGCGGGCAGCTGCGGCTCGATGTCCGCGGGCTACGATGGCGCGCTATGGGATCGCCTTCGCCAGCGGATCACGACGCGTTGACGCGCCGCCTGTTCGCCGCGCAAGCCGGCACGTTCGAGAGCCCCACATGGCTGTTCCGTGCCACGGACGTGCTCGCGTGGATCGAGTCCTCGACGCCCGTCGGCGCGGAGGACCGCGTCCTCGACGTCGCCGGCGGCACGGGCGCCCTCGGGCGCCACCTGAGCCGCGCCTCCGCCGGCTGCGTCGTGCTCGACGTCGTCCCCGAGATGCTCGATGCCGGCGCGAAGGCGGCGGCTGCGGAAGGACGGCGCGACGTGCTGTTCGTCGAGGGCGACGCGGCCGCGATGCCGTTCCGAGACGGTCAGTTCGACGTCGTCGTGACGCGCTTCGCGCTGCACCACATGACGGACCCGGGGCGTGCGCTCGCGGAGATGGCGCGCGTCTGCCGCCGCGGCGGCCGCGTGACGGCGATCGACATGGTCGCTGAGCTGGGCGCGGCCGGGGACGAGCACAACCGGCTCGAGCGGCTGCGCGACCCAAGCCACACGAGCGCCCTGCGGCACGACGAGCTGGTCGCGCTGGTCGAGGCGGCCGGGGTGCGCATCGACGCGCGCAGCGAGCGCGACTACGCGATGCCGGTGACGCGGTGGCTGGCGCAGACGCACACCGACGCGGCCGCGACCGAGCGGATCGAGTCGGCGCTGCAAGCCGAGCTGGACGGCGGTGCGGTCACGGGCCTGCGGCCCGAGGCGCGCGACGGGGAGCTGGCCGTCGTGCAGCGGTGGGCGCTCGTCGGCGGCACGGTCGGCTGAGCCCGCGCCGTGCACGCGCGGCTCTACGGTGCGTCGCCCAACAGCTCCGCGCGAAGTCGCACGAGCCCTTCGACATCGTGCACGTCCGCGTCCAACAGCGGGACGCACGTGAGCGGGACATCGGCGCCGAGCCGCGTGCGCAAGCGCGCGACGTTCGCCGCGTCGCGGCGCGCGAGCGCGTGCTCGTCGGCAAACGCGGCCGCCACCTGCTTCGCGAGCGCGGGGGAGAGGCCGGTTGCGCGCTCCAACCGCTCCGGCACGTCCTCGAGTGCGTTCCCACCGCCCAGCTCGTCGGCGTGCACGCGGTTCACGATCGCGCCGCCGAGCGCCATGCCGGCGTCCCGCAGCCGTCGCTGGAAGAACAGCGCCTCGTCGATCGGCTCACGCTCGGGCGAGGTGACGAGCAGGAACGTCGTGCCGGGAGCGCGCAGCAGCGCCTCGACCTGCTCGGCGCGTTCTCGGAAGCCGCCGAGCAGGGCGCCGATCAGCCGGAAGAAGTCGGACAGGTCGCTCAGCAGCTCGGCGCCGGTGACGCGTCTGAGCAGCCCGAGCACGATCCCCGTGCCGCGGCCGAGCAGGCGCAGACCCGCCCCGCCGCCGCGCAGCAGCGTCTGCAGCGCGCGGCCCTCGAAGAAGGCGCGCAGGCGGTCGGGCGCGTCGAGGAAGTCGAGCGCGTTGCGGCTCGGCGGCGTGTCGAGCACCAGCAGATCCCAGCGTCTCTCCTGCGCCAGCTCGTGCAGCTTCGCGACGGCCGTGAACTCCTGCGAGCCGGCGATCGCGTCCGACAGCTCGCGGTAGACGCGGTTGGCAAGGATTCGCTCACGCGCCTCGTCGTCGGGAGAGAGGCGCGCGATCAGCTCGTCGAACGTGCGCTTGGGGTCGAGCGTCATCGCCCACAGCTCGCCGTCGCCGAGCGACAGGCCCGCGTCGGCGAAGCGCTGCGGCTCGATGCGCCGCGGCTCGTTGTCGAGCTCGTCGAGCCCGAGCGCGGTCGCGAGCCGCTGCGCGGGGTCGATCGTGACGACTGCGACCTTGAGCCCGCGGGCGGCCATGCCGGCAGCGAGCGCCGCCGACGTGGTCGTCTTGCCGACGCCGCCCGAGCCGCCGACGACGCACACGCGCGTGTCGGCGAGCCAGTCCGCGACGCCGCTCACAGCAGCACCTCGACGCGATCCGCGAGCGCGCCCAGCTGGGTGGGACCGAGGGCTTCCGCGAACACATAGGGCAGCTTGAGCGGCATTCGACGCAGCTCCTGGGTCAGCCGCGTGACCTGCTCGCGCTGGATGCTCACGCGCGCTTGCTGGGACAGCGCCGCGCGCAGGGCGGCGTGCACGACGCGGTCGCTCGTCGCCTCCAGCGCGTCGGCGACCGTCTTTGCCTGCCGCGGCCCGAGCCGTTCCGGCAGGCATGCGTTCACGATGACGGCCGCCGGCTCTTGGCCGATCGCCTCGCGCAATCTCCCGCGCAGCGCGAGCGTCTCCGTCACGGGCATCTCCTCGGGCAGCGCGACGGCCACGACCGCCGTCTGCGCCGGGTCGCGGAGCGTTGCGTCGATCGTGCGGCCCTGATGTGCGATCGGGCCGACCCGCGCGATCTCGGCGAACGTCGCGGGCGTGCGCAGCGCGCCGAGCGCATGCCCGGTTGCGGGCGCGTCGACGATCACGAGGTCGTACGGCTGCGTGCCGGGCACGCGGCGCCTGTCCTGCGCGAGCTCCCACGCCTTGCCGATGCTCAGCAGCTCGCGCATGCCGGGCGTGGCGTGCGCGAAGGTGTGGAACGCGCGCGAGGCGGCGAGCAGGTCGCCGACGCGGCCGGCGCGCTCGTGCAGGTACTCCTCCATCGCCTGCTCCATGTCGACCGACAGCGCGTGCAGGTGCTCAGCCAGCCGCACCTCCTCGCCGGACGGCGCTGCGACGCCGAACGTCTGCGCCGTGCGCGCCTGGCCGCTCAGCTCGGCGACGATCGTGCGCAGCCCGCGGCGCGCGGCGGCGAGCGCGAGCGCGGTCGCGACGGTCGACTTGCCGACGCCGCCCTTGCCGGTGACGAACACGAGGCGCTTGTCGGCCAGACCGGGCACGCGGCGAGGGTAGCGTCGCCGAAGGTCGCCGCTCGCGGTAACCGGCAGGCGAAAGCCGTCTCCAGGAGGAATCCCCGCCAGCGCTGCGAATAGAGGCGCGTATGGTTTCCCGACCGCATCGGAGACGGCTGCTGTGAGCTCCACGGCCAAGGTCATCGCGTTCGCCAACCAGAAGGGCGGCGTCGCCAAGACCACCACCACGCTGAATCTCGCCGTGGCCTTCGCGGAAGAGGGCCATCGCGTGCTGTGCTGCGACATGGACCCGCAGGGCAACCTGACGATGTCGCAGGGGATCGACCCCGACACGGTCGAGACCTCGATGTACGACGTGCTGGTGCATCACACGTCGATCCGCGAGGCGATCCGCAAGCGCGAGATCGACGTCGCCTGCTCCTCGATCGACCTCGCGGGCGCCGAGATCGCGATGGCCGCCCAGATCGGCCGCGAGCGCTCGCTGCAGAAGGCGTTCAGAGCGATCGAGGAGGACTACGACTTCATCTTCATCGACACGCCGCCGAGCCTCGGGCTGCTGACGATCAACGCCCTGACGGCCGCGCACAAGGTGATCGTCCCCGTGCAATGCGAGTATCTGTCGATGCGGGGCCTCATTCAGCTCCAGAACACGCTTTCGATGATCCGCGAGAACCTCAACCCCAATGTCGAGATCGAGGGCATCCTGCCCACGCTCTTCGACACGCGGACGCTGCACGCCAAGGAGGCGATCGAGATCCTCGAGGAGAACTTCGGGGATCGCGTGTTCGCGTCGCGGATCAAGAAGACGGTCCGCTTCGCCGAGGCCCCGGTGAAGGGCATGTCGGTGCTCAAGTACGACCCGGACGGCATCGCGGCCCACTCCTACCGGCAGCTCGCGAAGGAGGTCCTCGGCAATGGCAAGCGGTAAGCGCGCAAGCATGCGGGAAGGTCCGCTGGCGGCTCTCTTCCGGAGAACCGACGAGGACGCGGACACGACCGCGGTCGCGGCCGCGGACGCCGCCGCGGCCGGGCGCGATGCGGCCGAGACCGTCGCGCCCGAGGCGCCGTCGGCTCCCCACCCCTCGCTGCTCGCGCAGGCCGAGCCGGCACGCGCCGACGAGCCCGAGCCTCCCGTCCCCACGCCGCAGGAGCGCCTGCGCGCGGCCTTCTCCTCCGACATCCCGGAGAACATGCTCGAGCCGCCGCGCGTCATGCCGCGCGCCGACTACACGCGCGACGAGAGCGAGCGCCGTCCGGGCCACGGCCCGATGCTGCGCGTCGTCGGCGTCGGCGGCGGCGGCGTCAACGCGCTCAACCGCATGATCGAGGCGGAGGTCGCGGGCGTCGAGTTCATCGCGATCAACACCGATCAGCAGTCGCTGCAACAGTCGGGCGCCCACCTGACGTTGTCGATCGGCGAGTCGCTCACGCGCGGGCTCGGCTCCGGCTCGGACCCCGCGATCGGCCGTCGCGCTGCGATGGAGGAGTACGACCGCATCAAGGCGCTGCTCAAGGGCTCCGACATGATCTTCATCACGGCCGGCGCCGGCGGCGGCACCGGCACGGGCGCGGCGCCCGTCGTCGCGCGGATCGCGCGCGAGGTCGGCGCGCTCACGGTGGGGATCGTCACGAAGCCGTTCGGCTTCGAGGGCTCGCGCCGTCGGTCGCAGGCCGACGACGGCGTGCAGGCGCTCGCCGACGAGGTCGACACGCTGATCGTCGTCCCGAACGACCGTCTGCTGTCTGTGCTCGACAGGGGCACCTCGATGGTCGACGCCTTCCGCGTCGCCGACGACGTGCTGCGCCAGGGCGTGCAAGGCATCTCCGATCTCGTCACGCTGCCGGGGTTGATCAACCTCGACTTCGCGGACGTGCGCACGATCATGTCCGACGCCGGCAACGCACTGCTCGGCATCGGCATGGGCATCGGCGAGCGCCGTGCGATCGACGCAGCCGAGCAGGCTGTCGCCTCGCCGCTGCTGGAGACGAGCATGGAGGGCGCGCGCTCGATCCTGCTGTCGATCACCGGCGGCACCAACCTCTCGCTGTGGGAGGTCAACGAGGCCGCGAAGGCGGTCTCCGAGGCGGCCCACCCCGACGCGAACATCATCTTCGGCGCGATGGTCGACGAGAAGCTCGACGACCAGGTGTGGGTGACGGTGGTCGCGACCGGCTACGGCGATCAGCGCGGGCGCAAGGCCGCGCGCGACGAGCTCGGCGCTGCCGGCATCCGCACGGAGCTGCGCGAGCCGGCCGGCGAGCCGCGCATCTCGCGCGTGGGCGAGTCGTCGTCGCGCTCCTCGCGCGAGCTCGACGTCCCCGAGTTCCTGCCGCGCCGCTAAAGCCCTCCTCCGATCCTGCGATATTCCCGGCCGTGACTCAGCGTGCGGCCGGGAGCAGAGGCGTCGTTGCGGCTGGCCATCCGCTCAGCGCGGAGGCCGGCGCAAACGTGCTCCGCGCCGGCGGGAACGCGGTCGATGCGGCGCTCGGCGCGATGCTCGCGTCGTTCGCCGCCGAGCCGCTGCTGACCGGGCTCGGTGCGGGCGGCTACATGCTCGTCGTGCCGGGTGACGGGCCACTGTGGGGCGACGGCACCAGCCGCGACCCCATCCTGCTCGACTTCTTCATTGAGGTGCCGGGGCGCGGCGCGGACCACGCGCAGCGTGCCGAGCTGGTGCCGGTCGACGTCAACTTCGGCGATGCCGTCCAGCTGTTCAACGTCGGTGCCGCGTCGGTCGGGACCTACGGGATGGCCCATGGCATCTGCACGGCCTCCGAGCGCTTCGGGCGCGTTCCACTGCGGGAGTTGGCGGCCCCGGCGGCGGCGCTCGCGCGTGCGGGCGTGCAGCTCAACGAGCAGCAGGCCTACGTCGTCGAGATCCTCGGTGGGATCGTCACGCAGACGCCCGAGGTGCGCGCGATCTATGCGCCGGAGGGGCGTGTGCTGCGTGAGGGCGAGCGCGTCTGCCAGCCGGCGTTGGCCGACGCGATCGAGCGGCTCGCGGCAGAGGGCGCGCGCCCGTTCTACGAGGGTGACGTAGCGGCTGCGGTCGCCGAGCTGATGGCTGCGCACGGCGGGCTGCTGACGCGCGCCGACCTCTCCGCGTACGAGACGGTGGTGCGCGAGCCGGTGCGCGCGTCCTACCGCGCTCGGCAGGTGCTCACGAACCCGCCGCCGTCGGCGGGCGGCACGCTGATCGCCCTGGCGTTGGCGCTACTCGACCGGGGCGCCGGCCCGCCGACGCTGCAGGAGCTCGTCGCCGCGATGGACGCCTCCCAGCGCGAGCGCACGCCCGCGTTCCTCGACGGGCTCGACGAGCCCGGCTTCGGCCAGCGCTTCCTCGCCAGCCGGCTCGGCTCGACGACCCACGTGGCGGTGATCGACGCCGCCGGGGGTGCGTGCAGCGTGACGTGCTCGAACGGGGAGGGCGCGGGGATCGTCGTGCCCGGCACGGGGATCCATCTCAACAACATGCTGGGCGAGCACGACCTCAACCCGCTCGGCTTCCACATGTTCCCGCCGGGACGGCGGATGCCGAGCATGATGGCCCCGACCGCAGTGCTGCGCGACGGCGTGCCCGAGCTCGTGCTCGGCAGCGCCGGCTCGAACCGGATCCGCTCGGCGATCCTGCAGACGATCGTCGCGGCGGTCGACCATGGCATGCGAGCAGGGGATGCCGTGCGCGCGCCGCGGATTCACTTCGAGGACGGGGTCGTGTATGCCGAGCCCGGCATCGATCTCGCCGGGCTGGAGGCTGACGGCTACGCCGTCGCGCCCTTCCGCGCGCTGAACCTGTTCTTCGGCGGCGTGCAGGCGGTCGAGCGCGATCCCGTCTCGGGCTTGCTGTCCGGCGGCGGCGATCCGCGGCGAGGGGGCGCGGCGGTGGTGGTGCCGTGACGGCTTGGGTCCGGGCGCTGCTGCGGGCGGGTCCTGACCGCTCCGTGTGCGCGCACACCGCCCTTGCGGGCGGCGCACGTGCATCCTCACGGCCACCCGCCCGATCGGCGTTCGTGGCTCTCTCTGTCCTCCTCGCCCTGCTGGTCTCCGGCTGCGGCGCGGCTGCCCCGGACGTCTTCCTGCTCACGCGCTCTGGCTCGATCCCCGGGGCGAGACTGACGCTGCTGGTGAACGACAGCGGGACGGTGCGCTGCAACGGCGGCGCGCCGCGGGCGCTGCCGGACAAGCGGCTGCTCGACGCGCGCAGAATTGCCGAGGACCTGTCAGAGCAGGCGCACGACGATCTCACGCTTCCGGCGCCGCGCGGCTCGGTGCTGCGCTACCGCTTGCGGACGGAGGACGGCACCGTGACGTTCAGCGACGAGGACGCTGTCCGCAGACCCGAGCTCGCGCCCGTGATCGTCTTCGCGCGCGGAGTCGCCCAAGACGTGTGTGGGCTTGCACGATAACTGCGGAATTGACACAGTCGCTGTGTAGACCTTCCACTCTTTGACGCTTAGCGTTCTGGGGGACGGAGGGTGCCGCGGCGTGGTCGTCGCAGGCGTCTGATACGCGCACTCCAGGAGTGACCCTTCTGGTGGGCTCGATTCCTACACCCTCCGCCATGAAGCTCGATCGGACGACAAAGGGGCAGGCGCCAGGATCATGCGCCGAGGGAACTCGTCATTCGCCGTGCCCAGTCGTCCGGTCAGCGCTTGCAAAGTCCTAATCGCCGGCTATCCTCAATCGTGTATCAGACGCCTGCGACCACGCAGCACCGACCCGCCGCCAGGCGGGTCGGGTCGTTAAGCGGCGGTGACGCTACTGCCCCGCCTCGTTCGCGGCCGGCCCCTCACCCTCCCAGTCGCCCGCGACGGCGCCGCCGTCGGCGGCCTCGGGATCATGAGCGGGCGCCGGCGCGCCCGGCACCGACGGATCGCGGCGCTTGCGCTCCCAGTCGGCTCTGACGTCCTCGATTCTCTCCTGGAGCTGCTCGGTGCCGGCTCTGAGGTCAGCGATCTCGCGTTCGTGGTTCATGCGCGGAGCGGTACCCCGCGCCCGCTCAGCCGAAGCGGACTTTGCCGTTCGAGCGCGCTCGCGTCTGCGCGTGCGAGACGAACTCCATCCGCTTCATCGCGGCGCGGAACAGCCGCGTGATGAGCCGCAGACGCGCGTTCTCCGAGCGCATGTCCAGCAACCCCTGCTTCGCGTCCAGCCCGAAGTCGACGGTCGCGGCCATGTCGTACGCGCTCATCTTCGCCAGCTCGAGCGCCTCGGGCCGCGTGTCGGTCGCGCGCTCGACCAGCTCCGCGTACGTCTCGCGCGCGAGCGCCGCGAGCGAGCCGTCGGTCGCCTCCTCGCGGTCGTCGAGGAACTCGACCTCCCCGGCCGGATATGGCAGGTGGTCCTCGCGTTCGAGCAGTCGGAAGGGGCGGGTGCCGCGCGTGAGGATGTTCAGGCGGCCCTCCTCGTCGCGCTCGACCACTTCGGTGATCTCGCACGCGCACCCGACCTCGCGCAGCCCGTCGTCGGACAGCCACACGATGCCGAACTCCGATTCGTCGGCGAGACAGCGCTCGATCATCGTCTTGTAGCGCTCCTCGAAGATGTGCAGCGGGACGACCTCGCCGGGCAGCGCGACGATCCCGAGGGGGAAGAGGGGGAAGTCGCGAAGCGGGCTGCCCGGCATGCGGCAAGTCTATGCGCGGTCGGCAACGGCGGCCGCTCCGCGCGACCGGTGCCACGCCAGCCTCGCCCAGCGAGACATCCGATGTGTGTGTTCGAACGTATCGCCAGCGATGTCCACCGCGATCGTCTGGCTGCGGCGCGACCTGCGCCTCCACGACCACCCGCCGCTCGTCGCCGCGCTGGCGGCGCACGAGCGCGTGGTACCCGTGTTCGTGCTCGATCCCGTGCTGCTGCGGGGCCGCTTCGCCTCTGCGCCGCGCACCGCCTTCATGCTCGACTGCCTGCGCGAGCTGAACGCGGCACTGCACGAGCGCGGCAGCGGGCTCGTGGTTCGTCACGGCGCCGCCGAGCGGGAGCTGCCGAGGCTCGCCCAGGCCATAGGAGCGGACGCCGTCTACTGGGCAAGCGATGCGACCCCCTACGCGCTCGCGCGCGACAGGCGCGTGCGCGAGGCGCTCCGGCGGGCGGGCGTCGAGGCGCTCCCCGGCTCGGGCAACTTCGTAGCGGACATCGGCAGGCCACGCACGCGATCCGGCAAGCCGTTCACGGTCTTCACGCCGTTCCACCGCGCCTGGAGCGCGCTCGAGCGGCGCCCCGTCCACCGTGCCGCGTCACGGCTGCCGGCATTGCCGCGCGGCCTCGATCGCGGGGCGATCCCGTCGCTCGCGGACCTCGGCGTGCGGCGCGGCGACGAGCTGGCGGAGCCGGCCGTCGCCGCCGGTGAGGCGCACGCGCGCAACACGCTCGCCGCCTGGCTCGCGAGCGACCTCGCCGCCTACGGCGACCGCCACGACCGCCTCGCCGGCGGAACCTCGCGGCTCTCGCCGCACCTGCGCTTCGGCACGCTCTCGCCGCGGGAGGTGGAGGAGCGTGCGCGCAGACACGGCGGCGCTGGTGCCGCTGCCTTCGTGCGCCAGCTCGCGTGGCGCGACTTCTACGCACACGTCCTGCTCCACCACCCGCACAACCGCCTGCTCGAGCACCAGCCGCGCATGCGCTCGCTCGCCTGGGACGACGATCCGGAGCTGCTCGCGGCCTGGACGGAGGGCCGCACGGGCTATCCGCTCGTCGACGCGGGCATGCGTCAACTGCGCGCGAGCGGCTGGATGCACAACCGCGCACGGCTCGTCGTCGGCTCGTTCCTGACGAAGGATCTGCAGCTCGACTGGCGTGCCGGCGAGGCATGGTTCATGCGCTGGCTGCTCGACGGCGACGTTGCCCAGAACAACGGCAACTGGCAGTGGGTCGCGTCCGTCGGCGTCGATCCGGCGCCGGCGTTCCGGCGGCTGCTGAACCCGTCGCTGCAGCAGAGACGCCACGACCCGGACGGCGCCTACGTGCGCCGATGGCTGCCCGAGCTGCGCGACGTGCCGGACGAGCGCCTTAGCGAGCCATGGCGCATGAGCGCCGAAGAGCAAGCAGCGGCGCGCTGCATGATCGGGCGCGACTACCCGGCGCCGGTCGTGGACCACGCGCAGGAGCGACGCCGCGCGCTCGAGCGCTATCGAGCGGCCGCGGCAGCCACCTGAGCGAGCTGTCCGACGGCGCGCGCGAGCGCCGGCTCGCTCGCGTTGCCGAAGCCGAGCACGAGGCCGGCCGGTGGGAGCGGGGACCGGTTCACGCGGAACCACGACAGTCCGTGCAGGCGCATGCCCTGCTTGCTCGCAGCCGCGAGGAACGCTGCCTCGTCGATCTGCTCGGGCGGGTACGTGACGATGTGCAGCCCGGCTGCGATCCCGTCGCCGATCCGCCACGCCGGCAGCTCCGCCGCCAGCGCCGCGATAAGCGCGTCGCGCCGTGCGCGGTAGCGCGGGCGCATGCGCCGCAGGTGCCGGTCGAGCTCGCCGCGCTCGAGGAAGTCAGCGAGCGCGAGCTGCGAGAGCGTGGCGGTGCCGAGGTCGTCGAGGCCTTTCTCGAACGCGATCGGCGGCTGGAGCGGCGGCGGCACGACCAGCCAACCGATTCGCAGGGCGGGGGCGAGGACCTTGCTGGCGCAGCCCGCGTAGATGACGCGCTCGGGTGCGAGCCCTTGCAGTGCCCCGACCGGCTCGCGGTCGTAGCGGTGCTCCGCGTCGTAGTCGTCCTCGATCACGTACGCGTCGCGTCGCTCCGCCCAGGCAAGCACGGCGGCGCGCCGCTCGGGCGTCAGCACGCCGCCGAGCGGCATCTGATGCGCGGGCGTCACCAGCAGCGCATCCGCCGCGACTGCGTCCAGCGCGTCGGTGCGCAGCCCATGTCCATCGACCGGCACGGGCACCGGTCGCAGCCCGCAGTGCGTGATGACTCCGCGGTGGACGAAGAAGCCCGGATCCTCGACGGCGATCCGCTCCGCGCCGCGGGCGCGCAGAGCACGACAGGCGAGTGCGATCCCCTGCGTCATGCCGCTTGTGACGATCACGCTCGCGCCGTCGGCGGCAACCCCGCGTGCACGGCCGAGGTAGCGCGCGAGCGCGCTGCGCAGCTCCTGCGTGCCGGCCGGGTCGCCGTAACCGAGCGCCTCGTCCGGTGCGTCGCGCAGTGCGCTCCGCAGCGAGCGCTGCCAGGCGGCGCGCGGGAAGCTCGCGAGGTCGGGCGTACCGGGATGGAAATCCTCCGCGACCGGCCGCGGGAACGGCGGGGGTCTCGGAGCGCGGACCGGACGCAACCTTGCCGCGACGGTCGTGCCGGCGCCCCGCCGCGTGAGGAGGTAGCCCTCCGCCGTGAGCTGCGCGTACGCCTCGACGACGACACCGCGCGAGACGTCGAGCTCGGCGGCCAGGGCGCGCGTCGCGGGCAGCCGCTCGCCGGGCGTGAGTCGTCCAGCGCGGATCGCCTCCCGCAGCTGACGCTCGAGCTGCGCATGGAGCGCCTCACGCCCGGCGTCGCGCGTGACCGTCAGCAGCAGCTCCACAGGAATTGGTCCGGTATGGAGGCTTGCGATTGGCTCTGGCCAGCGGTCCGCATCGCGCCTACCGTAGCGCCCATGAGCACAAGCGAGATCACCGTCGTCGGAGGAGGCATCGCGGGCCTCGCCGCAAGCATCGCCTGCGCCGAGGGCGGCGCGGCGGTCCGGCTGCTGGAGGCGCACGAGACGCTCGGCGGTCGTGGACGCAGCACGGACGGTGCGTACGTTGCGAACTTCGGTCCGCACGTGCTGTACGCGAACGGCGCGCTGTGGCGCTTCCTGCGCGAGCGCGAGCTGCTGCCGCCAGTCGCGCGCCCGCCGATGACGGGCGTCTTCTTCCGCGTCGGCGGCCGGCGCCGCCGCACGCCGCCGCTCGCGTTCGCGCGCGCCGTGCTGCGGCTGTGGCGGATGCACGAGGCGCCCGACGACGTCTCGTTCCGCGCGTGGGTCGCCGAGCGCTGCGGCGACGAGGCGGCTGAGCTGCTGGCGCGCTCGTGCGGCGTGTTCGCGTTCCACCATGACCCTGGCGAGCTGGCCGCCTCGTTCTGCTGGGAGCGCTTCCGCCAGGCGTTCCTCGACGTGCCGCCGAAGGCCCGCTACGTGCGCGGCGGCTGGAGCGTGTTGATCGACGTGTTGGAGCGGGCTGCGCGCGAGCGGGGCGTGCGGATCGAGACGCGTGCGCGCCTGAGCGAGCTGTCGAGCGATGGTCCGACGATCGTCGCGACCGAGCTGCGCGACGCGTCAGCGCTGCTCGGCGACGACGCGCTCGTCTGGCCGAGTGGGCGCACCGTCGCGCTCGATCTCGGGCTCAGCGGGCAGCGGGCACCCTTTGTCGTCTGGGATCTCGACGAGGCCGGCTGGATCGAGACGTACTCGATCCCGGACCGATCGCTCGCGCCGACGGGCCACGCACTCGTGCAGGCGCAGATGCCGCTGCGACCGGGCGAGAGCGCGGATGACGGCGAGCGCCGGCTGGAGGCGCTGATCGACGTCGGGTTCCGTCGAGAGGGCTGGCGCGAGCGGGTCGTCTTCCGGCGCCGCCAGCTGCTCGACGGCCGCTCTGGCGCGCTCGACCCGGTCGGAACGACCTGGCGCGACCGTCCGGCGATCGACCGCGGCGACGGTGTGTTCCTGTGCGGCGACAGCGTCGCGGCGCCGGGGCTGCTGAGCGATCCAGCAGTGACGAGCGCCTTGGAGGCCGCTCGTCTCTCGGTCGCTCAGGCGGCCTTGCGACCCGAGACCAGCAGGTTGTAGAAGATCGCCGCCGGCAGGCGGCCCTCGAGCAGACGCTGGTCGAGCTGCTGGAGCGTGAGGTAGCCGCGGTAGGCGTACTGGCGCCAGCCCCACGGCACGTCCTCCGGCACCGCGGTCGCCTCCAGCACGCGGTTCGTCCAACCGAACCAGTTCGAGACGAGCTCCTCGCCGCGCACCGTCACGTCCTCGAAGCCGGCGCCGCGCGCGGCGGTGGCGAGGTCGCCCGGGGCGAACGCATGGATGTCGACGAACCGCTCCAGTGCGTGATCCTGCGCGTGCGCGTCATGACCGTTGGAGCCGTTCCCGTTGGTGGAGGGCACGCTGCCGGCTGCGCGCGCGCCGATCGCTCGCCGCCACAGCGGAGCGACGGCGGCCGCGCCGCGCTTCGGGATACGCGCGATGCGGTCGCCGTAGCGCGATGGCTCGCCGGCGAACACGACGGTCCCGCCGGGCTTCAGCACGCGGTGAAACTCCGCGAAGGCCTTCGACAGGTCGGGGATGTGGTGCAGGATCGCGTGGCCGAGCACGAGGTCGAACGACGCATCCGCGAAGGGCAGGACTTCAGCCCCAGTCGCAACGGTCTCGACCTCGAGCTTGAGCCGCTCGGCGTTGCTGCGCAGCGTGGCAAGCATGCCGGGCGAGATGTCCGTGCACGTGGCGGCTCTGATCACGCCCGCTTGCAGCAGGTTGAGCGAGAAGTAGCCGGTGCCGGAGCCGATCTCCAGCGAGCGCTCCCAGCCCCGCTCCAACGCCGTCGACCCGACCACCTTGCGCAGCTTCATCAGCACCTGCTGCTGGCCCGGCTCGCCGAAGTCGATGCCCCACTTGGCGTCGTAGCTGTCGGCGGCGACGTCGTGGTAGCGCGTGTTGACGTCGCGGATGTCCTCGTCGGTGCGTGGAGCGTCCATGCGGCGCGGCACTCTACTGTGTCGACCCTCTCATGAGCACCGTCTACGTTCAGTCGAACCAACCCGCGGGCGTCCCGCCGCTGGAGCTCACCGGCGAGCGCACGCTGCCGGACGTGCCGGAGGAGAACTACTGGTACCGCCGGCACCTGGTCGTCTACGAGTGGATTGCGGCGCGCACACTCGGCAAGCGGGTCGTCGACATGGCATGCGGGGAGGGCTACGGCTCCGAGGTGCTCTCGCGCGGCGCCGCCTCGGTCGTCGGCGTCGACGCCAACCCCGAGGCGCATGAGCACGCGCGGCTGCGCTACGTGCGCCAGAACCTGCGCTTCGAGCGCGATCTCGTCGAGACGTTCCGCGAGGAATGCGACGCCGTCGTATTCCTCCAGACGATCGAGCACGTGCAGAACCCGGGTGAGATCCTCGAGCACTTCAAGTCGATGCTCGCGCCCGGTGGAGCGGCCTACATCTCGACGCCGAACCTGCTGACGCTCGCACCGCCCGGCGCAGAGAAGTCCGAGAACCCGTGGCACGTGAAGGAGTACCGCGCGCACGAGTTCCGGGAGCTGTGCGAGGCGCACTTCGACCAGGTCGAGCTGTGGGGCCTCTTCCACGCGCGCAAGCTCGCGCTGCACGCTGCGGCGCTGAAGCTCGGCTGGGACCGGGTGCACAGATCGCTTGGCCTCACGAGAGCGTTCTACGACCGCTTCACGCCCGCGATCGCCGCGAGCGACTTCACGCTGCGCTCCGGCCGGCTCGACCGCGCGCTGGACTTCGTGGCAGTCTGCCGGGCGTGACCGCCGCGGGACGATCGCAGCGTGGCGAGCTCGCGCTCGTCCTGCATACGCACATGCCGTACGTCGAGGGTTACGGCACGTGGCCGTTCGGCGAGGAGTGGCTGTGGGAGGCGGTCGCGACGTGCTACCTGCCGCTGCTCGACGCGTTCGCTCAGCACGGCGCCCCGCTCACGCTCTCGCTCACGCCAGTCCTCTGCGACCAGCTCGCCGCGCCGGGCGTGCCGGAGCGCCTCACGCGCTTCCTGCGCGAAGTGCGCCGCGACACGCACGCGCTCGACATCGACGGCTGCCGCCGAGCGGGGCACGAGCGCTGGGCGCGGGAGCTGGAGCGCGCCGCCGAGGACTACGAGCGCGCGCTGGCGCGTTGCGCGCAACTCGGCGACGACCTGCTTGCCGCGTTCGCCCCATACGTCAGCTGGACGTCCTCAGCCACACACGCCGTCCTGCCGCTGCTGGCCACGGACGCCGGCGTGCGGCTGCAGCTGGAGCGGGGGATCGCTTCCCACCGCGCACGATTCGACGCCGCGCGCGCGTGGGCCGGCGGCTTCTGGCTGCCGGAGTGCGCACACGATCCCTGGCTCGATCCGCTGTTGGAGGAGGCGGGCATCCACGCCACGTGCGTCGACCTCACCGACGTGCTCGGCCGCGGCGCGCCCGCTCACCTCGCACCGATCGCGACCGACGACGGTCCGCTGCTCGTGCCGATCGACCGCGCGACGATCGAGCTGGTGTGGAGCGACGAGGGCTACCCCTGTCACGACGCGTACCGCGACTACCACGCCTTCACCGTCCACCACCACCGTGTGTGGCGCAACGACGGCACGACGTACGACCACGCGGCGGCGCTCGCGCAGGCGCGCGACGACGCGGCCGACTTCGTCACGCGCACGATCGCGCGTCTCGACGCGGGCTCGCACGCGCTCGGTCGTCCCGCGCTCGCCGTCTGCGCGCTCGACACCGAGCTGCTCGGTCACTGGTGGTACGAGGGAATCGCATGGCTTGGCGCCGTGATCGAGGAGGCCGAGCGCCAAGGGCTCGCGCTCGCACCGCTCGACGAGGCACTCGCGCGGCACGAGCCGGTGCCGCTTGCGACGGCGCTCCGCGACGCCGCGCCCGCGCCGCGCGCCGTTGCCGACGTGCGTGCTGGACGGCTGCCCACTACGACCTGGGGAACCCCGCGCGACCTCTCCACCTGGGACGGGCCGCAGGCCGCGGAGCTGGCCTGGCAGGCCCGCGCCGCCGAACTGCGCGCGCTCGCCGGAGGACACGCCCCGGATCCGAGCGCCGAGCGCGAGCTGCTGCTGCTCCAGTCGAGCGACTGGGCGTTCCAGGTCACGCGCGAGCTCGCCGGCTCCTACCCGCGCGAGCGTGCCGCCGGGCACCGTGCCGCGCTCGACGCGGCGCTGGCGGCCGGCGCATAGTGATGGTCCCGATCGGGAAGATCCCCGGTTCCATCCGCAGGATCCGCTGAGATCTTCCCGAAGAGGAAGATCAATGCGCCACCCCATCGCGACACCTGCAGACCTCGGGCATGCCGTGCGCCACGCCCGGCGCGGGCGCGGCCTGCGCCAGGAGGATCTCGCGCTCAGCGCCGGCACCGGGATGCGCTTCATCGGCGAGCTGGAGCGCGGCAAGGCCACTGTGCAGCTCGCTCCGACGCTGCGGGTGCTGCATGCGCTCGGCGCCTCGCTCGCGCTCGACGACGGAGCGGACGATGACCGCGACGCTTGAGGTCCTGTGCTTCGGCGAGCGCGCCGGCGTCCTCGCGGACGAGCGAGACGGCCTGCGCTTCACGTACGACCCGGCGTGGATCGCCGCCGCCCGCCCGCCCCTGTCGGAGTCGCTGCCGCTCGACGGCGACCCGGCGCCGGACGTCGTGCACGCGTACTTCGGCGGGCTGTTGCCCGAGGGTGAGCCACGCCGCTTGCTTGCGCGCCGGCTCGGCGTCAGCGAGCGCAATGACTTCGCGCTGCTCGGCGCGATCGGCGGCGACTGCGCCGGCGCCATCACGCTCGCGCCGCCGGGCTCGGCTTCCGGCGACGGCGAGGCGGACATCGCCTGGCTTGACGACGCGAGCCTCGCGGAGCTGATCGCGACGCTTCCGGACCATCCGATGCTCGCCGACGAGGACGGCGAGATCCGCTTGTCCCTCGCCGGCGCACAGGACAAGCTGCCGGTGGTCGTGGACGCCGCGACCGGTCGCGTCGGCCTCACCTCGGGCCGCACGCCGTCGACCCACATCCTCAAGATGCCGATCGCGCGCTTCCCCGGCACGGTGGTCAACGAGGCCTTCTGCCTCGCGTTCGGCTACCGCCTGGGCGTGCCGACGGTCGAGGCGTGGCCGCGCCGCGCCGGCGAGCACGCATACCTGCTCGTCGAGCGCTACGACCGCGTCCTGCTCCCCGACGGCAGCTACGAGCGGCTGCACCAGGAGGACTTCTGCCAGGCGCTCGGCATCCCGTCCGAGCGCAAGTACGAGGTCGAGGGAGGCCCCTCACTCGCGGACTGCTTCGCACTCGTGCGGCGCGCGACGTCGGTGCCGGCGAAGCACACGCTCGTGCTGCTCGACGCGGTCGCGCTCAACCTCCTCGTCGGCAACCACGACGCGCACGGCAAGAACTTCTCGCTCAGACGCTCGCGAGATCGCACCGAGATCGCGCTGTTCTACGACATCCTCAGCACCGTCGCCTACCCCGGACTCGCACGCAAGGCGGCGATGGCGATCGGCGGCGAGCGCCGGCCCGACTACGTGTACCGACGCCATCTCGACCGCCTCTGCGAGGCTGCCGGGCTGGGCGGCGCCGCCGTGCGCAGACGCTTGCTGGCGATGGCGCGCGAGGCGCCGGCGGCCGCGCGCGAGGTTCGCGCGACGCTCGCGGCGGACGGCTGGGACCATCCGATCCTCGACACGGTGCTGGAGATCATCGACCGCCGCGCGCGGCAGCTGACCGAGATCGCCGGGCCGCGACCGGCGAAGCGACGCCCGACGCGGACTAGACTGCGGCCGGTCGCCTTGGCCGCTGAGCCAGCCCCCCGATGGCATCCACCCGCATCCTCATCCTCTCCTGGGAGTACCCGCCGCTGATCGAGGGCGGCCTCGCGCGCCACGTGCGCAAGCTGTCGGAGCAGCTCGTCCAGCAGGACGTCGAGGTGCACGTCCTGACCCGCGGGGACGGGGCGATGCCGGCCGAGCAGGAGCAGTGCGGCGTGCAGGTCCACCGCGTGCCGGAGCCTCGCAAGCCGCGCGACCTGGAGGAGTTCGTCGCCTGGATCGAGCACATGAACGCGGACATGCTGGCCGCCGGGATCGAGCTCGGCGAGCGCCTCGACTTCGACCTCATCCACGGCCACGACTGGCTCGTCGCGACCGCCGGCGACCAGCTCGCCAAGCGGCTCGACTGCCCGTGGGTCGTGACGATCCACGCGACCGAGTACGGCCGTCATCAGGGCTGGGTCGACAAGCACCCGCAGTCGCACATCCATGCCGTCGAGACGTGGATGGCCAACACCGCCGACGCCGTCATCACCTGCTCGCACTACATGCGCGACCACGTCGCCGACATCTATGGGCTCGACGAGGCGCGCATCGCGGTGATCCCCAACGGCATCGACCCGCTCGACCTGCAGCCGGTCGAGAACCTCGAGGCGCTGCGGGCGCGTTTTGCCGCACCGGCAGAGCAGCTCGTCCTGCTCGTCGGGCGCCTCGTCTACGAGAAGGGCTTCCAGATCGCGCTCGAAGCGCTGCCGGGCGTGATCGAGCGGCTCGGCGACGTGCGCTTCCTGGTGGCGGGCTCGGGCACCGCCGAGGCCGAGCTGCGCGCACAGGCCGACGCGCTCGGGCTCGCCGAGCACGGCACGTTCCTCGGCTGGATCGGCGACGACGTGCTGCACTCGCTCTACCGCATCGCCGACCTGACGGTGGTGCCGTCGATCTACGAGCCGTTCGGGCTCGTCGCGCTCGAGGCGATGGCGTCCGGCTGCCCGTGCATCGTCGCCGACACCGGCGGCCTGCGCGAGGTGGTGCCGAACGAGCAGGTCGGTCTGCGCTTCGAGTCGCGCGATCCCGTCTCGCTTGCGGGAATGATGGAGCGGGTCCTCTCCGACGACGCACTGCGCGATCGCCTCGTCGCGGAGGCGAGCGAGCACGTGCTGCGCTTCGATTGGGCCGACATCGCGCGCCAGACGGCTGAGATCTACGGCGACCTGCGCCGGCTCACGGTCTGAGCACCGCCATCGCGCGCATGCGCGCCCGCCGGCGGGGAAGGCTGCGCGCAGGAGGTGATCGCATGGCAAAGGACCACGGTCCCAGCGTCAAGAACGACAAGCAGTACGAAGGCCTGCGCAGAAAGGGCATGAGCAAGTCCCGCGCAGCCCGCATCGCCAACTCGCCCGGCGCGTCGAGACGGGGCGGGCAGCACTCCAGAGGTGGTGGCAGACGCAGACGGGGGAGCAGCAGATAGCCGGTTCGCCCGAGCACTGCGGGTTTGACCGCGCTATCCGCGGTCAGATCCGCAGTGATCTCGCCGCGTCCTCCAGGCGGTCGTCGCCCCAGTACGACTCGGACCCGACGACCACCGTCGGGACGCCGCGCACGCCGAGGGCGATCGCGGCGTCGGTGCGCTCCTTGAGCGCCGCCTTCACCGCTGGCGTCGAAGCGGCGGCCAGCAGCGCGTCCCCCTCGAGGCCGGCGGCGGACGCCGCGTCAGTCACGGCGGCCGGGGCGGACAAGTCACGGCCCTCCACGAAGCCGGCCCGCAGCGCCGCGAGCAGGAAGTCTCGCGCGCGGCCGACTTGCGCGGCGGCCGTGGCCGCCCGCATCGCCAGCAGGTAGTTCCCCGGCCACGGCTCGGGCCACCGCACCGGGCCCAGCCCGTACGCCGAGGCGCGCCGCTCCACCTCCTCGATGCCCTCGGCCCGGGCCTGCGTCAGCGACCACGAGCCGAACCCGCGCGCCGCAAAGATCGCACCCAGCAGCACGGGCTCCCACACGACGTCCGCACCGAGCTCACCGCGGGCCACGCGCTCCGCCGCCAGCCACGCATACGGCGAGCCGACGTCGACGAAGAAGCGGGGCTGAGCGCCGGAAGTCACCGGATCAGTCGATCAGCCGCTTGCGCATCCGCCAGATCGCCACGCGCCACAACCCCAGCCCGAAGGCCAGCAGGAACGCGAAGTGGCCGAGGTCGGCGAGCGGCTCGACCCCGAGCACGACGACGTCGCGCACCAGCTGCACGCAGTGATAGAGCGGGTTCAGCCGTGCGATCGCCTCGATGCCGGCCGGGAACGACGAGATCGGGAAGAACGTCCCCGCCGTCAGGAACATCGGCGTCAGGATGCCGCTCGTGACGTACGAGAAGTTGTCGATCGACTCGGCCATCGCCGCGAGCGTGATGCCGAACGCGACGAACGCGCAGCCGGTCACGAAGCAGATGAACGGCACGAGCACGGCCGTCGGTCTCGGGTCGAGCCCGAACGCGATCGCCACCAGCAGCGGCACGTTGCCGTACACGCCGGCGCGCAGCCCGATCCACAGCACCTCGGCGGAGACGATCTCGTCGGTGTCGACCGGCGCCGCCAGGAACGCGTCGTAGGTGCGCTGGAAGCGGTACTTGAGGAACGTCCCGTACATGCCGGGGAACGCGGAGGAGAACAGCACGGCGGTCGCGACGATGCCGGTGCCGACGTACTGCTTGTAGTCCAGGCCGCCGATCGAGCTGATCAGCGCGCCGAAGCCGAAGCCGAACGCCAGCAGGTAGATCGTCGGCTCGACGATCGAGGAGAAGGTGGTCGTCTTCCAGTTGCGCGTGAAGACCGTCGCGTCGCGGCTCATCACGCCGACGACGGCGGCCGGCTCCAAGCGGTGCAGGCGGCGCGTGCGGAGCCGCAGCGCGGTGGCGCTCACTCGATCTCCTCCCCGGTCAGCACGACGAACGCGTCCTCCAGCGTCGCGGCGCGCCGCACGCCCTCCGGCAGCGTTCCGTCGTGACGCTCGGCGTGCAAGATCGCCAGCGCCGGCCCGGAGCGCCGCATCGCCCAGCCGGCCCGCTCGCCCTGGGCGCGCAGCTCTTGCAGTCGTGCGGGCGGCCCGTACACCTCATGCGTCTGCGTGCCGGCGTACCGATGCACGAGGTCGGTCGGCTTGCCGCGCGCGACGATCGACCCTCTCGCCATCACGGCGACCGTGTCGGCCAGCCGCTCGGCCTCCTCGATGTAGTGCGTCGACATCAGCACCGTCGTGCCCCGCGCGCGCAGCGCGTCGATCAGCGACCACAGCTCCTGGCGCACCTGTGGGTCGAGGCCGACCGTCGGCTCATCGAGCAGCACGAGCCGCGGCTGGTGCACGAGGCCGCGCGCGATCAGCAGTCGGCGGCGCATGCCGCCGCTGAGGAGGTCGACGCGCGTGTCGGCGCGCTCGGTCAGGTTCGCGATCTCCAGCGCGCGCTGCACGGCGTCCGCGCGTGCGCCCTTCGGCACGCGGTAGAGGCGGGCGAACACCGTCAGGATCTGGCGGCATGTCAGCTCGACGTCGAGGTTGTCGAGCTGCGGCACGACGCCCATCTCCGCGCGCGCCTGCTTCGACTCGCCGGGCAGTCTCCAGCCGAGCACCGAGATCTCGCCCTCGTCCGGGATCGCCTGCGCGGTCAGCATCCGCATGGTGGTGGACTTGCCGGCGCCGTTCGGGCCGAGCAGGCCGAGGCAGACGCCTGGCGGGACCTCCAGATCGAGCCCGGCGACGGCGGTGATCGGGCCGAAGCGCTTGACGACGCCTCGCAGCGAGACGGCTGACTCCTCGCTCACGCCCATCTCATCACCTGCGGCGCCTCGCGCATCCGCAGGACGCGCGCAGGCGCGCCAGCCGCAACCGCGTTCTCCGGCAGGTCCTTCGTGACGACGCTGTTCGTGCCGATCACGCTGTTGTCGCCGACGCTCACCCCGCGCAGGATGCAGGCGCCGTAGCCGATCCACACGTTGTGGCCCACGTTCACGTCGCGCTTGTAGATCCCCTGCAGGCGGATCGGCCGTTCGACCTCGACGACGCCGTGGTCGAAGTCGATCAGCATCACGCGGTCAGCGACGATGCACTCGCGCCCGATCGACACGTGCTGGTAGGCGGAGATCGTGCACTCTTGGCCGAGCACCGACTTCGCGCCGATCAGCACCTCGCCCTCGTGCGCGCGCACCTTCGTGCCGTGCCCGAGCCATGACCAGCGGCCGAGCACGACCCGCGCGTGCTTGCCGATCTCGAGCTGCACGCCGGGGCAGACGAATGCGATTCCGTCGGTCTGCAGGCGGCCGCGGAAGCGCAGCTTCAGCCACGCGAGCCGCAGCAGCAGCATGGCGTAGCGGCGGTTGAGCATGCGGTTGCGGCGCATGAAGCGCAGCAGCGTGAACGGGCCACCGTGCAGCGGCGCCGGAGCGGCGCGGACCTCGTGGGCAAGGTCGACAGAGGGCGGCGCGAGCGTCGAGTCCATCGTCCGGGATGGTATGCCCGGGACACCGCGAGAGCGCCGCGTCCCATGCCATCATGCGCGGCCCATGACGCCCGACCCGTCCCTCGCCGAGCGCCTGCTGAGCGGCGACAAGCGCGCCCTCGCACGCGCGATCACGCTCGTCGAGGACGATCGCCCGGAGGGCTGGGAGCTCGTGCGCGAGGTCTATCCGCACACCGGCAGAGCTGCCGTCGTCGGCTTCACCGGCCCGCCCGGCGTCGGCAAGTCGACGCTGCTCGGCGCGCTCACGAAGGCCGAGCGCGCGCGAGAGCGCACAGTGGGTGTGCTGTCGATCGATCCCTCTTCGCCCTTCACCCAGGGCGCGCTGCTCGGCGACCGCATCCGCCTTTCCGAGCATTTCCTCGACAGCGGCGTCTTCATCCGCTCGATGGCGAACCGCGGCGCGCTCGGCGGCCTCTCGGAGGCGGCGCTGCAGGCGGCGCTGCTGATGGACGCCGCCGGTCGCGACGTCGTGATGGTCGAGACGGTCGGCGTCGGCCAGGCAGAGGTCGACGTGATGGACCACGCTGACACGATCGTGCTCGTGCTGATGCCCGGCTCGGGCGACTCGATCCAGGCGCTCAAGGCCGGTGTGATGGAGATTCCGGACGTGATCGTCGTGAACAAGGCCGACCACCCGCTCACCGACACGATGGTGCGCGAGATCCGCGGCGTGCTGAGCCTCGGCGAGCAGAAGGGCTGGCGGGTGCCGATCGTCAAGACGCAGGCCGCACACGACATCGGGATCGAGGAGTTGCTCGAGCAGCTTGAGGCGCACCGCGCCTACATCCAGCAGGAGGGCACGCTGCTGGAGCGCCGCCGCCGCAACCTCATGAACGAGGTCGTCGCGATCGCGACCTCGCGCATGCGCCGCGAGCTCGAGGCCTCGATCCGCGAGGATCCGGATGTGCAGCGGCTGCTGGACGAGGTCTGCGAGCGCAGACTCGACCCCGCCTCCGCCGCGACGCAGATCCTCGGCCGCGGCCTCGCGCGCGCCGCCGAGTAGACGTTCGTCCAATCCCGTCGACACGCCGGGGACGCGTGCCTAGCGTCGCGCGTCATGTCCACGCGCGCTCTGCTTCTCGCACTCGTGCTCACAATGCTCTGCGCCGCGCCGAGCCAGGCGTACAAGGCGCTGAGCGTCGGCGGCTCGCAGGCCTGCGCGCTGCGAGCCGACGACACGGTCGTGTGCTGGGGGGCAAGCTACGCCGGTGCCACGAGTGCGCCGGCCGACCGCTTCGCGGCGATCTTCTCCGGCGGGTTCAACAGCTGCGGGCTGCGGCTCGCGAACCGCACGATCGCCTGCTGGGGGCTGTACGCGCCATTCTGGATGCGGCAGCTTCCGAGCGGCCCGATCGCATCGGTCGGCATCGGCACGTTCCACATGTGCGTCGTCGTCGCGAGCGACGGGCACGTCGCATGCGTGGGCGGCCACACCGGACCGCCGGGGTACGAGGATCCCGGCGAGGCGAACTCGCCGCCCGGCACGTTCAAGGCGGTGACGAGCGGCTGGAGTCACACGTGCGGGATCCGGCTCGACGACACGGTCGCCTGCTGGGGCGAGCAGACGCTCTACGGCAAGACGGATCCGCCCACTGGCGCGTTCGCGCAGATCGCCGCCGGCCAGGAGCACACCTGCGGCGTGCGCGTCACCGGCGCGCTCGCCTGCTGGGGCTTCGACCGCGAGGGACAGATCGACGCCCCGCCGGGCGCCTTCACGCAGGTCGCCGCCGGCACGAACCACTCGTGCGCGCTGCGCACGGACGCCGCGATCGTCTGCTGGGGCGACGATCGCTACGGCGAGAGCGACCCGCCGGCGGGCCCGTTCACAGCCGTCGGCGCCGGCCACCTGTTCGGCTGCGGCCTGCGCCCCGGCGGCGCGATCGCCTGCTGGGGCGCGAACGACCTCGGGCAGTCGACGCCGCCGCCGGAGATCCCGCCCGACACGACCCCGCCGACCGTCGCCTGCTCGGCCGAGCGCGCGACGTTGTGGCCGCCCAACCACAAGCTCGTGCCGGTGTCCGTTCGCGTCGTGGTCGAGGACACGGGCTCCGGCCCCGCCGGCTTCGAGCTGCGCTCAGTGACGCACGCCGACGACGCGCAAGCCTGGACGATCGGCACGCCCGACACCGCCGGGCTGTTGCGCGCAGAGCGCGACGGCGGCATCGCGCGCCGCTACACGCTCATCTACCGCGGCTTCGACAGAGCGGGCAACGCCGCCGACTGCATGGCGACCGTCACCGTTCCGGCGAACCGGTCGAGCCGGTAGCTATCTCAGCCGCCGCGCCAGCGCGACGAGCGTGTGAACGCCCCAGCCGGCGCCGCCTCTGCCGGCGTAGGGCTTGCCGTTGTCCCATGCCGTCCCGGCGATGTCGAGGTGCGCCCACGGCACGTCGCCGACGAAGCGGTGGAGGAACTCGGCGGCGGTGATCGAGCCGGCCTTGCGGCTCTCCACCGCGTTGAGGATGTCGGCATAGCGGCTCTTGATCAACTCGGCGTAGGACGCGTGCAGCGGCAGTCGCCAGACCGGCTCGCCCGCCGCCTCGGCCGCCTCGGCCACCGCGGTCGCCCATGCGTCGTCGTTCGACATCAGCCCAGCGTGCGAGTCGCCGAGCGCGATCACGATCGCGCCGGTCAGCGTCGCGAGGTCGACGATTCGCTCGGCGCCGAGCCCGACCGCGTAGGCAAGGCAGTCGGCCAACACGAGGCGACCCTCAGCATCGGTGTTGACGATCTCGATCGTCGTCCCGTTCGAGGCGCGCACGATGTCGCCTGGCTTCACCGCCGTGCCGCTCGGCATGTTCTCGGTCGCGCCGACGATCCCGAGCACGCGGATCGGCAGCTTCAGCCGCGCGATCGCGCCGACCGCCTCCAGCACCGCGGCGCCGCCCGACATGTCGAACTTCATCTCCGACATTCTCGCCCCGGGCTTGAGCGAGATCCCGCCGCTGTCGAACGTGACCGCCTTGCCGACGAGCGCCAGCAGCGGACCGTCGGCATCCTGCCCGTCGTATCTGAGGCAGATCAGCTTCGCCTCCTGTGCCGAGCCCTGCGCGACGGCGGCGAACGCGCCCATTCCGCGCTCGCGGATCTCCGCCTCGCTCAGCACGTCGACGGAGATCCCTTCGGCCTCCCCGGCGATCTCCTGCGCGCGATGTGCGAGGAACGTCGGCGTCGCCTCGTTGCCCGGCAGGTTCTGCAGGTCGCGCGCGCGGTTCTGCGCTTCCGCGACAACGGTCCCGATCGTCACGGGCTCACTGACGTCGTCGTGTGCGCTGACCAGCAGCGCGTCGAGCGCGCCGTCCTCCTCGGGGTGGTTGCGGAAGCGGTCGAAGCGGTAGCCCGCGAGCACCGTCCCCTCGACGATGCCGGCGACGATCGCGTCGTCGACGTGATGGGGGACCTCCCAGCAGAGCGTCGTCGTCCCCAGCTCGCGGACGCGCGCGTGGACAACGGCCGCGGCGTCGCGCGCCCGCTCGGCGTCGAACTCCTCTCGCGGGCCGAGCCCGACGATCACGAAGCGGCGTTCATCCGCGTGCGCAACGGCGAGGTGCTTGAAAGCGCGGCGCGCCTCGCCGCGGTCGAGCAATCGCTGGAGCGTTCCGTCGGCGACGTCGTGCGCGACATCGTCGCCGTCGAACACGCCCACGGCGATGGTGTCGGCGTTCGTCTCGAGCGGACTGTCGGTCGTCGCCGCGATGCGCATCGCGGGGCAGCCTACCCACCTCCCGTCGCTGCGGCACTTGCGAGGAGGGTCACCTGGGAGGGTTTGGCGAACCCCACGGTGGCTGGCGGCGCCAGCCACTCGCGCGGATTTCGCCGAACCCTCCTAGCATTCAAAGCCAGGCGCTCGCCCGCGCCGCCTCCCAACCCGCCAAACACGGAGATCCCGATGCCCAAGACCGTCATCCTCGGTGCCGCGCGCACCCCGATCGGCAAGCTCGGCGGGGGTCTGTCCACGCTCGACGCGACCGAGCTGGGCGGCACCGCCATCAAGGCTGCGCTCGAGCGCGCGGGCGTCGAGCCCGAGCAGGTCCAGCACGTCGTGATGGGCCAGGTGATCCAGGCCGGCCAGGGACAGATCCCGTCGCGTCAGGCGCAGATCAAAGCGGGGATCCCGAAGGAGGTCTCCTCCGAGACGATCAACAAGGTGTGCGCCTCGGGCATCCGCGCGGCCGGCATCCTCGATGCGGCGATCCGCGCGGGCGACCTCGAGGTCGCCGTCGGCGGCGGGATGGAGTCGATGTCCAACGCGCCGTACCTGCTCAAGGGCGCGCGCTTCGGCTTCCGCATGGGCGACGCGAAGGCGATCGACGCGATGATCAACGACGGGCTCACGAACCCGTTCTCCGGCAAGCACATGGCGCACGAGGCCTCCGAGGTCGCGGCCGAGCTGGAGCTGACGCGCGCGGACATGGACCGCTGGTCGGTCCGTTCGCACGAGCTGGCGATCAAGGCGACCGACGAGGGCCGCCTGCCGGAGGAGATCGTCCCCGTCACGGTCAAGGGCAAGAAGGGCGACACGGTGGTCGAGGTCGACGAGGCGCCGCGTCGCGACACGACGCTGGAGACGCTCTCGAAGCTGCCGCCGATCTTCATGAAGGACGGCTCGCACACCGCCGGCAACGCGCCGGGCGTCAACGACGGCGGCGGCGCGCTCGTGCTCGCCTCCGACGAGTGGGCCAAGGCCAACGGCAAGACCGCGCTCGCGACGATCGTCGCGCAGGCGCAGGTCGCCGACGACTTCCCGTACCTCGCGAGAACGCCCGCGCTCGCCGCGCAGAAGGCGCTGCAGATGGCCGGCCTCTCGGCCGACGACATCGACGTGTGGGAGATCAACGAGGCGTTCGCCTCGGTCACGCTCAACTCGATCCGCATGCTCGGAATCGACGAGGACAAGGTCAACGTCAACGGCGGCGCGGTCGCGCTCGGCCACCCGATCGGCGCCTCCGGCGCCCGCATCCTCGGCTCGCTCGTGCTGGAGCTGCAGCGCCGCGGCGGCGGCCGCGGCTGCGCGGCGATCTGCTCGGGCGGCGGCCAGGGCGACGCCGTGATCGTCGAGGTGTCCGCGTCCTGAGCGGCGCCGGCCCCAACCCGGACCCCTCCGCACCCGCGCGCGGCGCCGACGCGCCGCGCGCCGCCGCCTTCTTCGACCTCGACCGCACGCTGATGGCGGGCTCGTCGGCGTACGAGTTCGCACGCGCCTCCTATCGCAACGGCTTGATCTCCCGCCGGCAGCTGGCGGCGGGGGCGTGGGCCAACGTCCAGTTCCGCTTGAAGGGCTCGACCGATGCCGCCACCGACGAGCTGCGCGAACGGATCGCCGCTGCGATCGAGGGGGTGCGCGTGCGCGACCTCCAGCGGCTCGGGCCGGCCGTGCTGGCCGGCGTCCTGCCGCGCATCTACCCGCAGATGTTGCAGGTCGCCTGGCAGCACCAGGACGAGGGCCGGCAGGTCTACATCTGCACGGCCGCGGCGCACGAGCTGGCCGAGGTGCTTGCGACGGTGCTGGGCTTCGACGGCGGCATCGGCGCGCGCTCAGAGGTCGTCGACGGCGTCTACACCGGCAGACCGCACGGCCCGTTCACCTATCGCGAGGGCAAGGCGCAGGCGATGCGCGAGCTCGCCGCCGAGCGCGGGATCGACCTCGCCGCCTCGTGGGCGTACTCCGACTCGGAGTCCGACCTGCCGATGCTGCGCGCCGTCGGCAACCCGGTCGCCGTCAACCCGGACGCGACGCTCGCGCGCATCGCACGCGAGGAGGGTTGGGAGGTCCTGCGCTTCGAGCGACTCGGCCGGCGCCTCGTCGTCGCCGGCTCGCTCGCGGCTGCGGCGACGCTCGGCGGCCTCGGCTCGCTCGCGCTCGGCCGGCGCAAGCCGGTCCCGCCGCCGCGCCGCATCCCGCCCCGGCGCCCGCTGCGCCGGGCGCGATGAGCATGTGCGAGGAGATTCACCTAACATCCGCCCGCAATGAGCACGACTGAGCGCAAGATCCGCGTCGTCGTCGCGAAGCCGGGCCTCGACGGCCACGATCGCGGCGCCAAGATCATCGCTCGCGCCCTGCGCGATGCGGGCATGGAGGTCATCTACACCGGCCTGCACCAGACACCGGAGCAGATCGTCGAGACGGTGATCCAGGAGGACGCGGACGCGGTTGGGCTCTCGATCCTCTCCGGCGCGCACATGACGCTCGTCCCGCGCGTGGTCGAGTTGCTGCGCGCACAGGACGTCGACGACGTGATCGTCACGGTCGGGGGGACGATCCCCGCGGACGACATCCCCGAGCTGAAGGAGCTCGGCGTCGCCGAGGTCTTCACGCCGGGCACGCCGACGCAGGACATTGTCGCGTTCGTGCGCGGTGCCGTCCGAACCTCCGCCTGAGCGCAGGCGAGGCCTGTTTATCCCGCATCGGCGCCCGGCCGGGGCAGTCCCGCCGGCTAGTGCGATTGACTGGTCAGTCAACGCGGTATCATCCGCCGCCGAACCACCACGAACACGCGTTTGCCTGTTTCTGAGGAGGCACCCGAGTTGAAGATTTGCGTCCTGGTCAAAGAGGTGCCGGACGCCGCCGTCGAGAAGCGCATTGACGCTTCGACGGGGCGAATGGACCGCAGCGGGGAGAAGAACCTCAACCCGTATGACACGCACGCCATCGAGGCGGCGATGCAGATCAAGGAGGGCGGGGCGATCCCCGTCGAGGAGATCGTCGCCGTGACGATGGGCCCGGAGTCCGCCGTGCGCGCGCTCCACAAGGCCGTCTCGCTCGGGGCTGACCGCTCCGTGCATCTGACCGACCCGAGCCTCGCCGGCTCCGACGTGGCCGCAACCGGCTACGCGCTCGCCAAGGCGCTCGAGTCCGAGTCGCCCGACCTGGTGCTGCTCGGCCAGCAGTCGGACGACGGCGAGTGCTACACGATCGGCGCGGTCGTCGCCGACCACCTGCAGATGCCCTCGCTGACGCAGGTCATCAAGATGGACGTCGACAGCGGCGCGCTGCGCTGCGAGCGTCAGGCCGAGTACGGCTACGACACCGTCCAGGTCCAGCTGCCGGCCGTCATCTCCGTCGGCGACGCGATCAACGAGCCGCGCTATCCGTCGCTCAAGGCGATCATGGGCGCGAAGAAGAAGCCGCTCGACACGAAGGCCGCCGGCGACGTCGGCATCGACGGCTCGCTCGTCGGCGCCGACGGCTCGCGCGTCGACTGCGGCGAGTTCAAGGCTCCGCCGCAGAAGGCCGCCGGCAAGATCATCGAGGACGAGGACACGAACGAGACGGTCGAGCAGATCGTCGCGTGGCTCGACGAAAGGAAGCTGATCTAGATGGGCGGGATTCTCGTCTACGTCCTCCACTACGAGGGCGCTTTCAACAAGAACTCGCTCGGAGCGGTGTCCGAGGGCGCGAAGCTCGCGGGCGAGCTCGGCACCACCTGCGACGCCGTCGTCGTCGGCGGCTCCGACCTCACGAACGACCTCTGCGCCACGCTCGGCAGCTACGGTGCCAAGCGCGTCTTCAAGGCCGAGGGCGCCGAGGGCCTCGCGCAGCCGGTCATCGACGTGATGGCGAAGGTGATCGACGACAACGGCCATTCGTACGCGCTGTTCGGCGGCGGCCTGCTCGGCTTCGAGATCGGCGCCGGCCTCGCCGCCCGCAAGCGCGCGGGCGTGACGATGGAGGTCACGGGCGTCGTGGTCGAGGGCGGCGCGCTCGTCGCCGAGCGCCCGATCCTCGGCGACTCGCAGATCTCGCGCTCGAAGTACAAGGGCGACCTCGGGATCATCATCGGCCGCATCAACGCGTTCGAGCTCAAGGAGACCGGCGGCGGAGCTGCTGAGGTCGTCGACGTCGCGGTCGACTACTCGCCGTGGTCGAACCAGGCGACGATGGTCCAGCGCGGCGAGCAGCGCGGCGCCGACGTGAACATCGAGGACGCCGACATTCTCGTCGCAGGCGGCCGCGGCCTCGGCAAGGCCGAGGGCTTCCAGATGTGCGAGGAGCTCGCGGGCGCGTTCGGCGGCGCCGTCGCCGCCACGCGCGCGGTCGTCGACGCTGGCTGGTATCCGTACGCGGCGCAGATCGGTCAGACGGGCAAGACCGTCTCGCCGAAGCTGTACCTCGCGGCGGGCATCTCCGGCGCGATCCAGCACAAGGTCGGCATGCAGGCCTCGGAGAACATCGTGGCGATCAACAAGGACGCCAACGCCCCGATCTTCGAGTTCTCCGACCTCGGCATCGTCGGCGATCTCAACAAGATCCTGCCGAAGCTCACCGAGGCCGTGAAGGCCAAGAAGGGAGCGTAGTTCTCATGTCCGCCACAGCGAACGGCATCGGCAAGTCCGACGGCAAGGTCGTCCCGGCGGCGTACCCGCCGCCGGTCGACTCGCCGAAGGAGTTCATCAAGCGCGGCCTCGACGCTGAGGACGAGCTGATCGAGGTGGGCGTCGCGATCGTGGGCGGCGGCACCGCCGGCCTCGCGTGCGCCAACCGGCTGCTCCAGCTGCTGGCGGACGACCCCGACCTGATGGAGCGCCTCGGCGAGGTGCCCGTGGCGGTCATCGAGAAGGCCAAGACCTGCGGCGGCCACAACCTGTCCGGGGCGGTCATGCGCCCCGGGCCGCTGCAGGAGCTGTTCCCCGAGCTGACGCGCGAGGACTGGCGCAAGGAGGGCTTCGCCTTCGGCGAGGTCACGAAGGAGGCCGTCTACATGACGCCGACCTCCAAGCTCGCGCTTCGCGTCCCGACGCCGCCGCCGTTCAAGAACCACGGCAACGAGATCGTCTCCGTCTCCGCGCTGGCGCGCTACCAGCAGCGCCAGGCGGAGGAGGGCGGCGCCTACGTGCTGACCGAGACCTCGGCGACGCAGCTGATCGTCGAGGAGGGCCGCGTCGTCGGCGTGCGCTCGGGCGACAAGGGTCGCGGCAAGGAGGGCGAGCCGCTCGGCAACTTCGAGCCCGGCACCGACATCAAGGCGAAGTGCGTCGTGCTGGCCGAGGGTTGCTGGGGTCACCTCACGGGCGCCGCGATCCGCGAGTTCGACCTCTCCGACGGCCGTGAGCCGCAGGTGTGGGAGCTCGGCGTCAAGGAGGTCTGGAAGGTCCCCAAGCCGCTCGACCGCCTGATCCACACGGTCGGTCCGTGGCCGGCGAAGATCCCCGGCAAGTACGGCCAGGTCGGCGGCACGTGGCTCTACCCGATGAAGGACGAGAGAACGGGCGATCACCTCGTCTCGCTCGGCTTCGTGATCGGGCTCGAGTACGCCGACGCGACCACCTCCCCGCATGACCTGCTGCAGACGTTCAAGCTGCACCCGCTCGTGAGAAAGATCCTCGAGGGCGGCGAGCGCGTCGCGTGGGGCGCCAAGGCCCTCCCGGGCGGCGGCTACTGGTCGATGCCGAAGCTCTCGATGCCGGGTGCCGTGATCGTCGGCGACGCCGGCGGCATGGTCGACACGGCGGCGCTGAAGGGCGTCCACCACTGCATCAACTCCGGCAAGCTCGCGGCGGAGGCGATCTTCAGAGGGCTGAAGAACGGCGAGACGTCGTTCGAGTCCTACGAGTACATGATCGAGGACTCGGTCACGGGCAGAGAGCTCTACCAGGTGCGCAACCTGCGCCAGCCGTTCCAGAAGGGCTTCCTCAAGGGCGGTCCGCTCGTCAACCTCGCGATCGCGACGAGAGGCAAGCTGCCGCCGGGCCGCCTCGCGTGGCACCGCAACGACGAGAAGCCGATGTTCATCGGCAACACCTGGAAGCGCTATCCGAGACCGGACGGCAGATACACGTTCGACAAGCTGTCGTCGGTCTTCATCACGGGCAACGCGACGCGCGACGACGCGCCGAACCACATCCGTGTGCAGAAGCACGTGCCGCGCGAGGTCGCGGAGACGTGGAAGTGGATGTGCCCGGCGGGGGTCTACGAGATCCCCGACGACGCGCCGGAGACCGGGCCCGTCGACGTGATCGTCAACTACACGAACTGCGTGCAGTGCGGCGCGATCACGGCGAAGGGCGGGCGCCTGACGACGCCCGAGGGCGGCGACGGGCCGCTCTACCAGATCACCTGAGCAACTTCTCCGCGGCGGGGCGGTTAATGCGACACGAAATGGTCGCCCGCCTCGCCGTCCTGCTCTCCGTCGCACTTGCGCTCACGCCCGCCTTCGCGCGCGGCGCCGACGCCTCGTCCCGCGCGTCCGCCGGCGCGCGTCTGGTCAGCTGTCAGCGGTCGCCTGTGCTCGATCAGCGCACCGCCGCCGTCAGCACCTGGATGCGGCCGATCCCGAACGGCAGACGTCTCGCGGTGAGAGTCGATCTGTGGGAGCGCAGACCTGGCCAGCGCTGGGCGCTGCGCACCGACGTGCCGGGGCTCGGCGTCTGGGTCACGCCGAGCGACGCCGGCGTCGGCTCTCGCCCTGGCGACGTCTTCAAGTACCGCCAGGCGGTCGGGCGGCTCGAAGTCCCGGCGGGGTACCGCTTCCGCGTGACGTTCCACTGGCTCGACGCCGACGGCAACGTGGTGCGCTCGGGCCAGCGCATCACGTCGGTCTGTCGTCAGCCGGATCTGCGGCCGGACCTGGTGCTGCGGTCCGTCGAGGCGCGCCCTGCCGCGGGTGGCTTGGTGCGGTACGTGGTCCGAGTGGGCAACGAGGGGGAGAGCGCGGTCGCGCGGGTGGTTGTGGCGGCCACGCTGCCCGGCGATGCCGCTCCCGGCGGGCACACGCGGGTTGTGCGTGCGCTCGTCCCCGGCGCCACGGCGGTCGTGCGCTTCACCGGCCCCGGCTGCGCCGCCGGCGAGCAGCCCGCCTCGTTCGTCGCCGACCCGTCGAACCTCGTCGAGGAGTCGGATGAGGCGAACAACGGCGTGGCCGCGGTCTGCCCGGCGCCCTAGCGTCGCTACACTGGACCGACGATGAAGACTGAAATCCACCCCACGTACCGCGAGGCGCACGTTCGCTGCACCTGCGGCAACGAGTTCACGACGCGCTCTGTTGAAAAAGAGATCCACGTCGAGATCTGCTCGAACTGCCATCCCTTCTACACGGGCCGTCAGAAGCTCGTCGACACCGGTGGTCGCGTCGAACGCTTCCAGCGCCGCGCGGCCAAGCGCCGGGCGGGCGCCGGCGCGTAACGCGCGACGCCGCCTTCGGGGGAAGCGGTGAGCGTCGCCGACAAGCCGACTGAGCCGGTCGAGGCCTCGGCCCCGGCCGGCCAGCTTCGTGCTGGCCGTGACGCGCCTGTCGGCGGCCAGGCCGTGCTCGAGGGCGTGATGATGCGCGGCATCAGAACGTGGGCCGTCGCGGTCCGCAAGCCCTCCGCCGAGCAGCTCGCGACGCACAGCGAGGGGCTCGACCCCGAGGAGGCCGCGGAGGGCGAGATCGAAGTCGTCGTCGAGCCGCTCGACTCGTGGCTCAGACGGCACCGTGCATTGCGCTTCCCAATCATCCGCGGCGTCGTCGCGCTCGGCGAGTCGCTCAAGATCGGCTTCAGAGCGCTCGGCATCTCCGCCAACGCCCAGCTGCCGGAGGACGAGCAGGAGATATCCGGCGGCATGTGGGCCGGCACGATCGTCGTCTCGATCCTGCTGGCGATCGGTCTCTTCTTCCTGATCCCCGTCGGCGTCACGTCGCTGATCAAGGACCAGCTCAACTCGTCGTTCCTGTTCTGGCTCGTCGAGGGCCTGCTGCGCACGGCGATCTTCCTCGGCTACCTGCTGGCTCTGTCCCGCCTCCGGGACCTCCGCCGCGTGTTCGAGTACCACGGCGCCGAGCACAAGACGATCTCGTGCTTCGAGTCCGGCATGCCGCTTACGCCGGCGAACGCCGAGAAGTTCTCCCGGCTGCATCCGCGCTGCGGGACGACCTTCTTGCTGCTCGTCATGGTGGTGGCGATCTTCGTCTTCGCCCCGATCGGCCTGCCGGCGTGGTACTGGCTGTTGCTCACGCGGATCGTCGGCGTTCCTTTGATCGCCGGCATCTCCTTCGAGCTCATCAAGCTGAGCGGCAGACAGCGCCACCGCCGCTGGGTGCGGGCGATCATGTGGCCCGGCATCCAGCTCCAATACCTCACCACCCGCGAACCCGACCGCGCCCAGCTCGCCGTCGCGATCGCCTCGCTCGAGGCCGTCCTGAGAGCCGAGCCCGACCTCCTCACCACCGACGCCAGAAGCCTCATCGGGGTGGAGGTCGTGGCCTAGGGGGCGAGTGACGAGACCTGTGTCGCTCTGTGTCGGTTATGCCGACACAGAACGACACAGATCAGGTCATTGGGGCGTTGGCGGCGAGACAGTGGGGTGTGGTCGCCCGCCGGCAGCTGCTCGATGCTCGGCTGACCACCGCGATGATCGGCGAGCGGGTACGCAGCGGGCGCTTGATCCGCTTGCATCGAGGGGTGTACGCGGTCGGGCACGCGCGGCTGCGGCGGGAGGGGCGGTGGCTCGCGGCGGTGCTGGCGGTGGGCCCGGGCGCCGTACTGAGTCATCGCGACGCCGCCGGGCTCCATGACCTGCGGCCGGCGAACCATGCGCAGACCGACGTGACGACCACGGCGAACCGGCCGGGCGAGCCGGGGATCCGCGTCCACCGCACGCGCGTCCTCCATGCCGAGGACATCACGACCGTGAGCGGCATCCCGGTCACCACCGTGGCCCGCACGCTCGTCGACCTTGCTGGCATCGTGGCGCACGACCACCTGACGAAAGCCGTCAAAGAGGCCGAGCGACAGCGAACCTTCGACCTCAGACAGATCCATGCCGCCATGGCCCGCACCCGAGGTCGCACCGGCCGAGGCCACCGAGCGCTCAGAGCAGCCATCGAGGAGTACGCGGCGCTCGGGCTCTCCGCCACCGATTCCCTCCTCGAGGATGCCTTTCACCGGCTGGTGCGCGACAACGGCCTGCCGAGTCCGGCGATCAATGCGTACGTGGAGGGGTTCAGAGTCGACGCGGCGTGGCGAGCCGAGCGCGTGGCAGTCGAGCTCGATGGATGGGCGTGGCACTACACCCGCCACTCGTTCGAAGCGGATCGCGAGCGGGATGCGGTGCTCACCACGGCGGGGTGGCGGGTGATCCGGGTGACGCATCGCCAGCTGACCACCCGACCCGACCACGTGCTGAGCACCCTGCGTAGACTCGGCATCGCATGATCGAGCAGCTCGTCGAACAGATCGAAGCCCGCTTCGCGGAGCTGGAGCGCCAGATGGCGGATCCCGAGGTGATCGGGGACCGCGAGCGCTACGCCGCGGTCGGCCGCGAGTACGCGAGCCTGGAGAGCGCCGCGAAGCTCGCGCAGGAGTGGCGCCGCGCGGTCGACGACGAGGCCGGCGCGCGCGAGCTGTTGGACGAGGGCGGCGACGATGCCGAGGTGCGCGAGATGGCGGCGCAGGCGCGCGAGCGGATCGAGGCGCTCGACGAGGAGATCCGCCTCGCGATGGTCGAGCCCGACCCGAACGACGAGAAGAACGTGATCGTCGAGATCCGCCCCGGCGCCGGCGGCGACGAGGCCGGCCTGTTCGCCGGCGACCTCTACCGGATGTTCAACCGCTACGCCGAGCGCAAGGGCTTCCAGACCGAGGCGCTCTCCGAGGGCGACGGGCAGTACGCGTTCGCGATCAAGGGCTCCGGCGCCTACAGCGTCTTCAAGTACGAGGGCGGCACGCACCGCGTCCAGCGCGTCCCGGAGACCGAGACGCAGGGGCGGATCCACACCTCCACGGCAACCGTCGCGGTGCTGCCGGAGGCCGAAGACGTCGACGTCGAGATCAACGAGTCCGACCTCCAGATCGACGTCTACAGGAGCAGCGGCCCCGGCGGCCAGTCGGTCAACACGACCGACTCGGCGGTGCGCATCACGCACAGGCCGAGCGGGATCGTCGTCTCGATGCAGGACGAGAAGTCGCAGCTGCAGAACCGCGAGAAGGCGATGCGCGTCCTGCGCGCGCGCCTCTACGAGAGGGCCTTGGCCGAGCAGCAGGCCGCGCTCGCGGCGGACCGCCTCGCGCAGGTCGGATCTGGTGAACGCGCCGAGAAGATCCGCACGTACAACTTCCCCCAGGGTCGCGTGACGGACCACCGCATCAAGCTCACCGTCCACAACATCGACGCCGTGCTCGGCGGCGAGCTGGACGAGCTGACCGCGGCGCTGCAGGACGACGACAAGCGCCGCCGGCTGGAGGCCCAGGCGGTTGCCTGATGACCGAGGGGGACGGATGCCGGAGTTGGGGGAGAGGGCACCGCAGTTCGCCGATGGGCCGGCGGTGCGGATGGCGCTCGCGATTGCGACGGCCGAGCTGCGCGACGCCGGCTGCGACACGCCGCGGCTCGACGCCGAGCTGCTGCTCGCCGACGCGATGGGCACGACGCGCACCCAGCTGCACCTCGCGCCCGAGCGCGAGCTGACGCTCGCGGAGTCGGACCGCTTCGCCGAGCTGCTGCGCCGCCGCAGGGCACGCGAGCCGGTCGCCTACGTGCTCGGCAAGCGCGCGTTCCGCTACATCGAGCTGACGATCGACGAGCGGGTCCTGGTGCCGCGCCCGGAGAGCGAAGGGCTCGTGGAGGCCGGGCTGAGACTGCCGACGGGCGCGCGCGTGGTGGACGTGGGCACCGGCAGCGGGGCGATCGCGCTCGCGTTGAAGCACGAGCGGCCTGACCTGGAGGTGCTCGCCACCGACGTGAGCGCCGACGCGCTCGCCGTCGCGCGTGCCAACGCGCAGGCGCTCGGACTTGCCGTGACGTTCGTGCAGGGCGACCTGCTCGACGCCGTCCCCGGGGAGCTTGACGCGGTCCTGTCGAACCCGCCGTACGTCGCCAAGCGCGATCTGCCGACGCTCCAGCCGGAGGTCACCGCAGAGCCCGATGTGGCGGTCTTCGGCGGTTTCGACGGCTTCGAGATCGTGCGCCGGCTCGTGCCAGCGGCGGTGCAGCGCGCGCCGCTCGTCGCGATCGAGGTCGGCATGGGGATGGCGGAGACCGTCGGCGGGATGCTGCGCGAGGCCGGCGCGGCATCGATCGAAGTGCACAGAGATCTCGCCGGGATCGAACGCGTCGTGGTGGGGCGGCGGTGAGCGACGCAGCCGCGTTCCAATCCTGCATCGAGCAAGGGGGAGTCGCCGTCTTCCCGGCCGACACGGTCTACGGGCTGGCGTGCGATCCCGAGAACCCGGATGCCGTGCGCCGGTTGTACGAGCTGAAGGGCCGGCCGTCCGACAAGCCGGCGGCGGTGATGTGGTTTGACCGCGACGCGGCGCTCGCCGCGCTGCCCGAACTGGGTTTGCGGACCCGCGACGCCGTCGAGGCGCTCACCCCAGGCGGCGTCACGCTGCTCGTTCCGAACCCACGCCGCCGGTATCCGCTTGCAGCCGGGCCGGCTGGGGAGGGGGCGGCGCTGGGCGTTCGCATTCCGATGGCGCCCCAGCTCCAGGCCGTCCCCCTCGTGGTCCTCCAATCGAGCGCCAACCACGCCGGTGGCGCGGATGCGCGAACGCTCGAGCAGGTTCCGCCGGACATCCGCGCGGGCGCCGACCTCGTCCTCGACGCCGGCGCGCTCCCCGGTACGCCATCAACCGTGATCGACTTGCATCGCTACGAGGAGACCGGCGAGTGGACGATCCTCCGCGAGGGCGCCGTCGCCGCCGAGGAAGTCGCCAGGGTGCTTGGTATCGTCGGCCGCCGATGAGGATCGCGCTCGCCTCCGACCACGCCGGCTTCCCGCTGAAGGACCACCTCGCCGCCTCCCTCGCCGCCGCCGGGCACGAGGTGCTCGACCTGGGCACCGACAGCGCCGAGTCGGTCGACTACCCGCAATACGCCGAGCCGGCCGCCCGCGCTGTGGCCAACGGCGACGCCGAGCGCGGCGTGCTCGTGTGCGGCTCCGGCAACGGCGTCGCGATCGTCGCGAACAAGGTCGCCGGGGTCCGTGCGGTCAACGCGCACGACGCCGACGAGGCCGAGATGGCGCGCCGTCACAACGACGCGAACGTCGTGACGCTGTCCGGCGCGCGCCTCGCGCCCGACCAGGCCGACGCGATCGTCGAGACCTTCCTCGCCACGGGCTTCGACGGCGGTCGGCATGCACGCCGCGTGGACCAGATCGCCGCCCTCGAGACAGCGACCGCATAGGCCAGCCGCGCCGCGGCGCGTGTCAGGATTCGCACGTGGACGAGCTCGACGCTCTCTACGCCTTCCTTGCCGCGCTCGCCGTGGCCGCACTGCTGACGCCGCCCGTCGCGCGGCTCGCTGTGCGGCTGAGAGCGGTGGACGAGCCGCGCGAGCGCGGGCTCGCGGCGCGCAGCACGCCGCTGCTCGGCGGCCTTGCGATTCTCGCCGGCGTGCTCGTCGCCGCGCTGATCTGGCTGCCGCTGGACCAGCAGACGACCGGCATCCTGCTCGGCGCCGTCACGATCGCCGCGGTCGGCGCTGCCGACGACGTGCACGAGCTCTCGCCGGGGGTGAAGCTTGCCGGGCAGATCGTCGCCGCGCTGATCCCGGTGCTCGCCGGCGTGCGCGTCGAGCACGTCACGCTGCCGTTCCTCGGCGCGCTCAACTTCGGCGCGGGCCTCGGCGGAGCGCTGACCGTGCTGGGCCTCGTCGCGCTGATGAACGTCGTGAACTTCTCCGACGGCGTCGACGGCCTCGCGGCGGGCGTGTGCGCGATCAGCGCGGTCGCGTTCTCGGTGATCGCGTTCGACCTCGGGCGCACGAGCGCCGGCGTGCTGGCGGCGATCGTCGCGGGCGCGGCGCTTGGCTTCCTGATCCACAACTTCCACCCGGCGTCGGTCTTCATGGGCGACTGCGGCGCGTTGCTGCTGGGCTACCTGCTCGGCTGCGCGGCGGTGCAGGGCTCGCTCAAGACGAACGCCTTGATCGCGCTCGTCGGACCGCTCGCGATCCTCGCGGTGCCGTTCCTCGACACGAGCTTCGTGATCGCGCGGCGGCTCAAGTACAGACGCGCGCCGTGGTCGGCCGACGCGCACCACTTCCACCACCGCATGGCGCGGATCGGCTTCAGCCAGCGGCGCACCGTGCTCTACCTGTACGCGTGGACGTTCCTGCTCGCCGGCCTTGCCGTGGCGATGCGCTTCATCCCGTACTCGGACAATCACGGACACTTCGACCTCGGGTGGTCGCTGGTGATGGCGGGTCTGTTCGCGCTCGTGCTGGCCGCGAGCGTGTATCTCGTCGTGGTGCTCGAGATCCTCAAGCTCAAGCGCCTGCGTGCGTGGCAGCTGCGCCGCGCCGATCCCGACACGACCGAGCACGAGATCGTTGAGCAGGTCGAGCGCGAGTTGGAGACCGGGGAGTTCCCGGCGCTGGAGCCGCAGCGCGACCGCTGACCGTGTCAGCGCATGCGCGCACGGTGCGTGCCGGGTGTCACAATGTTGTTACAAGCGCGCGCGATTCTGTAGACTAAAAGCGCCCGCGAACTCATGGAGGACATCTTCAGGTTCGCGGCATACCCGCGCCGCCCGGTGCGGGCTTTTTGCATCCGGCGGCAACGCCCTACATGTTTCCCCCAAACGAGCCCGAACGGCAGCCATATGACTGCGTCGCACGCATTGAGGAGTGCTGAGCCGATGGCGTTCCTGCGCTGGTTCGACTTGCTGCTCGGAGCGCTCGCGCTGCCGGTCTTCATCCTCGCCGACCTGCCGATCGCCGGCTGGATCACCGGTGCGGGGACCTACGCGGCCCAGCGCCTGATCGGGGAGTACACGGCCCGCCGCGCGGCTGCCAGCGACGACGCCCGCACGACCGTCGGATTGATGGCCGGCTCGATGATCGGACGCGGATGGCTCGTAGCCCTTACGATCTTCGCCGTCGGAGCAGCCACCGACAGCGAAACCGGGCTCTCCGCCGCCGTCCTCTTCATCACCCTCTTCACCGTCTACTTCACCATGCAGATGATCGTGCGCCCGTTCGAGAAGGAGAACCCGCGTCCATGAAGGCTCGTCTGGTCACCGCCGCGTTGACGTCGCTCGGCCTGCTGCTCGCCAGCCCGGCCGGCGCGCTCGCGATCGAGGTCAACGAGGACTTCAAGCCGCAGAACGAGTTCAAGCTCGATCCGTGGATCGAGATCAGACTCGGCGGGCTCGACCTCTCGATCAACAAGGCGGTCATGTACGTCTTCATCGCCGCGGCGCTCACCTGCCTCACGATGGTGTGGATCGCGAGACGCATGCAGGCGCGTCCGAACCGCGTGCAGACCGCCGTCGAGGCCGCGTTCACGCTCATGCGCGACAACATCACGCGCGGCAACATGAGCGACGCGATGGCGAAGAAGTGGTTCCCCTTCATCGGCGCGCTGTTCCTCTTCATCTGGTTCTCGAACATGATCGGGTACCTGCCGCTGCCGACGAACACCGAGCACAAGGTGGACATCTTCGGCGCGCAGATCCCGTCGCTGTCGCTGTATGCGGCGACGGCGAACCTGTCGGTGCCGCTCGCGCTGACGCTGATCGTGTGGGTCAGCTACCACGTCGAGGGCGTCCGCGCGAAGGGCCCGGTCAAGTACCTCAAGGGCTGGGTTCCCGCCGGCGTCGAGGGCGCCGCCGCCGGTCCGATCTTCGTGATCGAGGTGATCTCGCACTTCGTGCGGCTCGTCTCGCTCTCCGTTCGTCTGTTCGCGAACATCCTCGCCGGCCACCTGCTGATCCTCTTCATGGGCGGCGGGCTCGTCGTGCTGCTGAACCTGGCGGTCGCCGGCTCGGTCGTGCTCGGCCTCATCACCGGCACGATGGCCATTGCCTTCTTCCTCTTCGAGGTGGGCCTGGTCGCAACCCTTCAGGCATTCATCTTCGCCACGCTTACTGCCATCTACCTCGGCGGCGCGGTCGCCGAGCATCACTAAACGACACAGGAGACTGCTGTGGACCTCTCCGTCATCAACACGCTGGCGGCCACGGTCGCCGAGAACGAGGCGATCGGCCGCAAGGCCGGCAAGGCGATCGCGCTCGGCGTCGGCGCCGGTCTCGGCACCGTCGGCCCGGGCATCGGCGTCGGCTACATCTTCGGCAAGGTGATCGAGTCGGTGACGCGCCAGCCCGAGATGCGTGACGAGATCACGAGCATCCAGTGGCTCGGCTTCGCGCTGACCGAGGCGATCGTCTTCTACGCCTTCATCTTCGGCCTGATCGCATTCTTCCTCTCGTAAGCGCCATGACCCCTGTCATCGCAGCCGCGGAGGAGAGCGGCAACTTCCTCGTCTCGCCCTCCGTGGGCCTGATGATCTGGTTGTTGCTCGCGTTCTTCGTGACGCTCTTCATCCTGCGCAAGTACGCGTTCCCGGCGATCGGGGATGCGCTCGACAAGCGCCAGCGCGCGATCGAGGAGTCGATCGACGCGGCCGAGCGCACCCGCGAGGAGGCCGACCAGTTGCTGGCCGAGTACCGCCAGCGGCTGACGGACGCCCGCGCGCAGGCCGACGAGATCGTCGCCAGAGCCGAGCGCGCCGGCGAGGTCGCCAAGGAGGAGTCGCTCGCGGCCGCGAAGACCCAGCGCGAGGAGCTGCTCGAGCAGACCAAGCGCGATGTCGAGGCGGAGACCCGTCGCGCGATCCAGGAGATCCGCCGCGAGGTCGCTGACCTGACCGTTCTCGCGACGGAGAAGGTCACGCGCAAGACGCTCAACGCAGACGATCAGAAGCGGCTCGTCGACGACGCGCTCGCCGAGCTCGATTTCAGCGCCCTTTCGGGTGGCGAGGGGAGCCGGAACTAGACCATGGAGGAGATCGCCCAGGTCTACGCGCGCGCCCTCTTCGAGGTCGCGAAGGAGCACGACAAGCTCGACCTCGTGCGCGAGCAGCTCGGGCAGTTCGCCGACGCGCTCAACGAGAACGGCGACCTGCGCGTGTTCTTCTTCTCCCCGTACTTCTCGACGGAGGAGAAGAAGGACGGCCTGCACCGATCGCTGGAGGGCGCCGACCCGACGATCGTGAACTTCCTCGAGACACTGCTCGAGCGTCACCGCATGCCGGTCATCTTCCGCATCCGCGACGCCTACGAGCGGCTGTGGGACCAGGAGAACCAGACGTTGCCCGTCGAGGTCACCAGCGCGGTCGATCTCGACGACGCTACGGTGAAGTCGATCGGCGAGCGGATCGGGGAGCAGACCGGCCAGCGCGTCGAGCTGACCAGCACGGTCGATCCCTCGATCCTCGGGGGCATCGTCCTGCGGGTGGGCAACTCCATCCTCGACGCCTCGATCAAGCACCGCCTCGACCAACTTCGCAAGCACGTCGCGCAGGCCTAGCTGCCGCTGCGCCTGTCACGTCAAGGAGCCAACGAACCTCTCATGCAGATCAAGCCCGACGAGATCACCTCAATCCTGAAGTCGCGCATCGAGGGCCTCGACACCGGCGGGGCGGACCTGACCGAGGTCGGCACCGTGCTGTCGGTGGGCGACGGCATCGCGCGCATCCACGGCCTCGAGAACTGCATGTCGTTCGAGATGCTCGAGCTGCCGCACGACGTGACCGGTCTCGCGCTGAACCTCGAGTCCGACAACGTCGGCGTCGTGCTGTTCGGCGACTGGCAGAGAATCGCCGAGGGCGACACCGTCAAGCGCACCGGCCGCCTGCTCGAGATCCCGGTCGGCGAGGCGCTGCTCGGCCGCATCGTCGACCCGCTCGGCAACCCGCTCGACGGCAAGGGCGACATCAACACGACGGCGTTCCGCCCGGCCGAGTTCAAGGCCCCCGGCGTCGTCCAGCGCCAGCCGGTCACCGAGCCCCTGCAGACCGGCATCAAGGCGATCGACGCGATGATCCCGATCGGCCGCGGCCAGCGCGAGCTGATCATCGGCGACCGCCAGACCGGCAAGACGGCGATCGCGATCGACACGATCATCAACAAC
>Ga0070659_100000101_pt1 | contig 63332 bp, 112 predicted proteins | sample KBSC23metaG_FD_64666 | JGI IMG/M metagenome (GOLD analysis project Ga0070659, IMG submission 64666) | Corn rhizosphere microbial communities from Kellogg Biological Station, Michigan, USA - KBS C2-3 metaG | ecosystem: Host-associated > Plants > Roots > Rhizosphere > Soil ... | reverse complement strand
CGGACGCCAAGACAATTCTTGTTTTCCGAGGACGATGTACTAGAACTACATGACTATATGGTTACCCTCCACAGAGGTAGGCCACGTAATGATGGACTAGTTATAAGTCAGGATATGCCTACCCGAGCGGAGTTGCAAGCGCTTATGAGAAATGGTACGATGTATCATATACAAGACAGTGATGGAAACTTCATTCCTGTTTGGAGGGAGAAACTGTGGTAGAGCCAAAAAAGAATACGCGAAAGAAAAAGACTGAGGAAGACGATGGAGTCATTCTTAATGCAGCAACGTGCTTAGCCCAATCGGGACAGACATTGTTAGACGCAACAGAAATGGCGAAGTTTATGAATGACACAGAATCAATGCTGTCAATTGCGGCTGGATGGATGGAATTAGCAGAGCGCTTTGACCCATCACCAGAATCAAGTGGACGCAAAAAGCCGCCGCTAGGCTTTTCCACATTCCCAATGAGCAAGGATGAAGACGATGACGACGAGTGTGACAGTTAATCTCGGATATACCCGAAACATGGGTAATTTTGAATCGCTGCGGGTGGATATTGGTGTAACCGATAATGCCCGTGAAGGTGAGAATGTCAATGACGCCACTGAGCGAGTGTATAAGTTTGTTGAAAGTAAATTAATCGAGAAGGTTAAAGAGGTAGAAAAGGAACTCAAGTAATGGAGCGAATGAAGGCGGCAAATGCCCTGCTGACATACTATCTGAAACTATACAATCAGAAGTATAACAAGCAGCCGACCATTAATCGCTACAAGGAAAAGTACGCCATGGCCGACGTGTTTGATTCTATCGGCTATGATAGAGGCAAGGCTTTGTTGGATTACTACTTCCGGCTGAATAAGCCGGGACACCCATTGCAGTTCTTTTTGTATAACTTTGACCGCATGGACGAGGTAGTAAAAGAATTGGATAAAGACAAGCAAGCGCGTGCAAAACTGCTGCGGGAAACCGCAGCGCGGGTGAAGGAGTTTGAGGCAACACATGAACGCTGAGGCGAAACTAATTAGTGCAGTCTGCAAGAATAAGGATATCAATGTATTACTTGCAGAAAACGTAGATGACTTTTTCACCAGTCACAAAGATATTTGGGAGTCTGTCAAGAAATACTATTGGCAGTATAGAGCAATTCCCGACATTGCAGAACTGGAACAGAAACACCGAGATTTCGATGCTGAGAATGTAGCCGGACCAACGAAATTCTATTTGGATGAGTTGAGAAATGACTACATCAGCAATCGCCTTCGAAACCTAATGGTTTCTAAGACTAGCGAATTGAAGGAAAAGGCGGGTGCCGAAGTTCTACAAGAACTATTTGGTGAACTATCCGGTCTTAACAAGTTAACGGATACTGTCCGTGACATTGACATTATGGACTACGATGCCGCCGAGCAGCATTACAAGGCACAGGCTGAGCGTAGCGCAGCCATGGGCGGCAGCCCGGGAATTCCAACCGGCTTTAAGTCTGTTGACATTTCATATCCGACCGGAATGGCACCAGGCCACCTAATCGTTGTTATTGGCTGGCCAGGTAAAGGTAAGACGTGGTTTACAGCCTACCTAGCCTGTAAGGCGTGGGAACAAGGTTTCCGACCAATGATTGTTTCGCTGGAAATGAGTCCAGAGAATATGCGTGACCGTATCTATACAATGATGGGTAGCGGACTATTCAGGGCTAGTGATTTCAGCCGGGGCGACGTAGATATTGATAACTTCCGAGCATGGGGACGAAAGAAATTTGAGAACAAGAACAACTTCATTATCGTATCCTCTGAGGGAAATGCATCAGTAACTCCATCAACCATTCAGGCTAAGATTGACCAGCATCGACCAGATTTGGTTATTGCGGACTACCACCAATTGTTCGATGATGACCGACACTCACGTTCTGAGGTTGAGAGAAACCGAAACATCAGCCGTGAATTAAAGTTGCTTGCAGTAAATAACAATATCCCTGTAGTAGACATTACTGCGGCAACCGCTGACGATATTTCTGACCGCGACTCAGCGCCTATCTTGGCACAGGTAGCATGGTCTAAGGCTATCGAATACGACGCGGATATGGCCATGGCCGTTCACAAGCAAGGCGATTCGAATATCATCGAAGTTGTTTCTCGAAAGAATCGACACGGTGAAGATTTCGCTATGTTCCTAGATTGGGATATTGATAGGGGCATCATCACAGAAATTTACGCTAATGACTGATAAGCAATTAAAGAGATTTCAACTACCGATGGTAGTAAAGGATACAGGCAAATTCTATAGTCGATACAATGAGTATGTGAAATTGCTGATAGAAATGATGAGAAACCAGGGCTATGTCCCTGTGTATGATTTAAGCCCGCACGTTAGCACCGAATATAACAAAGCAAAGAAAAACTTTGATGTAGTGCTAACGATGCAGGGCGCATATCTCGGGAGGAAAAGAGCATGGGAAGTGGATGGAATAACAGCCGGGAAAGAGTTGCCTATGCCTACACGCCGTACCAAGTCAAAGCCGTCCTAAAGAATATCGGCGTTGATATGGTTGGTGAAACCTATCAGGTCTACTATGGATTCTGTCCGTTTCACTCTAATCGACATACACACAGTTTCTCAGTAAACAAGGACAATGGATTGTTCTTGTGCTTCAACGATGCCTGTGGGCAGTCTGGAACATTAATTGAACTTGTTAAAAGGCTCACGGGCCGAACTGAAATGGAAGCCGTTCGCTTCATTCAAAAAAAGGGTGGAGAAACGCAGCAAGCCTACGAAGATTTAATGCAGCGAATTGTCAGCGAGCCCGAGGGCTTTGAGGAATGGCAGCCAGAAACAATACAGAAATTACAAAGGCAGTATGGCAGTATTGATGGCTGGTCGGCTCAGGAATACATGCAGGGCCGGGGGTTCAACAAAGAAACCACCGACTACTTTGAAATAGGCTACAGTGAGAATCAAAAAATGATTACTGTGCCCGTACATGCTCCTGATGGAACGTGTGTAGGTATTGTGGGTCGCAGCATTGTGGGCAAGGACTTTATGAATTCTAAGCACTTGCCTAGAAATAAGACCCTGTTCAACATTCATCGAGCGAAGAAAATTGGAGACATCTGTATTGTCTGTGAGGCATCATTTGATGCTATGAAGATTCACCAGGCAGGCTTTCCAAATGTTGTAGCAATTTTGGGCGGCAGTCTAAGCCCGGACAATCTTGGCCTTCTAGATAGGTATTTCAGCACCATCATACTTATGACCGATTATGACAAAAAGGAAGACCATAAGTTTAAGAATTGTCCTAAGTGTAATACCAAGTTGAAAGAGGATTGCGAGGGACACAATCCTGGCCGGGAGACTGGACTAAAGATTGCCAGCGCCCTGCCAATGAAGGATATTCAATGGGGAGTCTATGACCGATTCCACGTTTATCCCGATGAAAAGAAAGACCCTTGCGAACTATCTGAGAAGGAAATCCAGCAATGTATTCATGGAGCAGTTTCTCATCTTGAATACCTGCAAAGACCAGATGTGGTATAATAGAGATACGGACCTACTGAATCCGTAAACCAAAAACAGGAGAAAAAATGAGTATTGTAAAAGGATTAAGTAATATCAATAAGCGTGTTGAGCAGGATAATGCTCCCCGCGAATCCGGGCCAAAGATTAACTGGCTCAAGTTGAAGGACGGCGAAACGGTCGGACTTCGATTCCTACAGGAACTAGATGAGAGTTCCCCCAACTACAACGAAAAGGCTGGTCTAGGTTTTCTAGCCATTGAGCATCAGGCAGGCGGAAACTTCCTTCGTCGTGCGCTATGCACAATGGATGAGGAAGGCCGTTGCTTCGGTTGCGAACAGCATAACCGAGATTTCAAGGCTGGTTGGCGACAGAAGAGTCGTCTTTACGTAAACGTTTTGGTTTTGCGCGAAGGTGCAGAGCCAGAGGTTGCCGTATTGGCGCAGGGTAATGGACCAAAGTCTGTTACTGGCTGGTTGCTAGAATATGCTGGTGACGCTGGCACAATCACAGGTCAGCGATTCAAGTACAAGAGAACTGGTTCTGGACAGAAGGATACAAGTTATACTTTGACACCAGGCAAGTTTGATGACACTGTATATGATGTTACTCAGCATGAGTTGTTCGATTTGGATACCGCAGTACGCGATATTCCTTACGAGCAGCAGGAAGCCTATTACCTAGGTGGAAATGCCGGTGGCGATTCTGATGCCCCTGCAAAGGATACAGGCACAGACGTAGACTGGTAAGGTGAAAGACCCCCAATACCTAGCCTATATTAATGGCCCAATTTGGCCACTAGTGAAGGCTAGGTATTGGGCCGTCTACGGCAGGAAATGTCAAATATGTGGCAGCAAAGACAAACTCCACGTTCATCACAAAACATATGAGCGCTTCGGAAATGAAGCACTTGCGGACTTACTCGGAGTATGTCATACTTGTCATGTAGAGATACACAAATTCCACCGACGAGCCGGTGGAACATTAGAGCAGGCGACTAATCGCTATGCGTATATCCGGCGCTCCCAAAAGCCTATAAGCGAGCAGCCGATGAGAGGAAAAGGCTATGGTAGTAAGACGATTCGAAACAATCCGTTTGGAACTTAAGAAAGAACTAGAAAAGCGCGGAGAGATTACCGCCGACCCCGATGACATCGCACAAATTCTAACTCCCTTAGTGGTTGAGTTATGTGAAGAATATTTTCGTGATGGTCGTTTAGACTTTGCCAATGAATTACACCAATTGGCCGAAAGATTTTTTGAGGACAAAGAATGAGTGACTTAGTTCACCTACACGTCCATTCCTACTATAGTCTCATGGACGGACTTAATAGTCCGTTAGAGTTAGCCCAGGCCGCTAAGGATTTGGGCCAGCCTGCTTTGGCTATTACTGACCACGGCACCCTTTCGGGTCACCGTGCGTTGCAGCGTGCCGCAAAAGAGGTTGGTATTAAGCCGATTCTTGGTCTAGAGGCATACCTGTCTCCTACTGACCGATTTGACCGCCGGGAAATCAAAAAGCGTGAAGACAATACACAGTTGTATAACCACGTCGTCATTCTTGCAAAAGGCGCGGAAGGTTATAGAAATCTCAATCAACTATCTGAGATTGCGTGGACGGAAGGATTTTATTCTAAGCCACGTATAGACAAGGAGGTCTTGACAAAATATCGTAAGGGACTCATCGTTCTCTCTGGATGCCTCAACGGCGTTGTGGCTAAAGCAATTGAAAAGGGAGATTCAGAAGGTGCAGATGCATGGATGGATTACTTCGTTACCACATTCGGAGCCGACTTCTATGTTGAATTGCAACCTGACAACCCTGTTGAAATCAATCGAGGATTGCATCAATATGCTCGAAAGTACGGGGCGAAAACAGTCGTAACTGCTGACTGTCACTTTGCTAATGAAAAGGACCGGGCGCTGGAAGAGGCTATGCTTATTCTCAGCACCAACCCTAAGATGAATCGTGATGCTACATATGAGAATACAAAGCATCTAGATATCTTCGAACGTCTGAATACGCTCTATCCTGACCGGCCAATTTCCTTCGAGAAGTTGGACTTGTTCATGCAGGGCCGGGGCAACATGATTGATAAATTCGTTGCCCAGGGTATCGAAGATACTGAAATGTACGAAAGCACTCTGGAAATCGCTGACAAAATTGGTGATTACGACTACCATGAGAACCTAGAACTTTTGCCTATGCCAAAGTCAGACCCGGACAAGCGTCTTAGGGAACTGGTTGAGAATGGTCTAAAGCGCATGGGCTTGTGGGATAAGCCGGAATATCGTGAGCGGGCGGATGAGGAAATCCAAATTGTCGTTGACAAGAAATTCAGCCCTTACTTCCTTATGGTTGCCGACACAGTACAATGGGCTAAGCGCCAGAAGATTCGTGTTGGTCCAGGTCGAGGCTCTGCTGCGGGCTCGCTGATTTGTTATGCACTTGGAATTACTCAGGCTGACCCAATTAAGTTCAACCTGTTGTTCTTTCGATTCATTGACCCTAGTCGTCCAGACTGGCCTGACATTGACGTGGACTTTGAGGTCCGCCGTCGAAAGGAAGTTAAGGATTACCTTCGACGCAAATTCAAGAATGTTGCTAGCATTTCAACCTTTGGAATGTTCAAGGACAAGGGTGTAATTCGCGATGCCGCAAGAGTTTTTGCGGTGCCGATTGGTGAAGTCAACAAGGCTCTAAAGGGCGTTGAGGTTGACCCAAACGCAAAGCAGGACTATTTCGATGTATTCCTAAAGTCTGAAAAAGGCAAGGAATTCGCACTTAAGTATCCTGAGGTCATGGAATATGCTCGCGGTCTGCGTGGACGTATTCGGAGTGTAGGTATGCACGCAGCCGGAATGGTTGTGTCGCGTGAGCCTATTAATCTATACGCTCCCATTGAAACTCGGACGGACCCACAAGATAAAGTGTCTGGCCGGATTCCAGTTGTGGCGTTGGATATGGATGAAGTTGCTTCCATTGGTCTTATCAAACTAGACTATCTTGGACTGAAAAACCTAAGTGTTCTAGAGGATGCAATTTTGCAGGTCGCTCAGCGGCATGGCAAGGATATTGTTCTAGAAGAGTTGCCACTAGAAGATTCTGCTATCTATGAGGATTTGTCAAATGGTAGAACTGTCGGAATCTTCCAGGCGGAAGCAAAGCCATATACTCGACTACTTAAGACATTGAAGGTAAGTAATTTCGAGGAACTGGCGGCTTCTACAGCCCTGGTCCGCCCGGGTGCTATGAATACGGTAGGTAAGAGTTACACCGACCGTATGCATGGTAAAGAGCAAGTTCGTTACTTGCACTCTATCCTAGAGCCAATTACCAAAGAAACCTACGGAACCATCATTTACCAGGAGCAGGTTATGTTGGCCTGCACCGAATTGGGCGGCATGACTATGGCAGCCGCCAACAAGGTACGTAAGATTATCGGTAAGAAAAAGGACGTTAAGGAATTTGAAGCATATCAGTCGGAGTTCATTAAGGGTGCGTCGATGCACATTTCTGAGCCACAGGCTGAGGCGCTTTGGCACGACTTTGAAGCGCACGCTGGATATTCGTTCAACCGAAGCCACGCCATTGCCTATTCGTTAATTACTTACTGGACAGCATGGCTCAAGCATTATTATCCGGTAGAGTTTATGTACGCCCTACTTCTAAATGAAGACCCAGGCGCACAGGACAACAAGATTACGGAGTATCTAATTGAATCAAAGCGACTCGGAATTAGAATCCTATTACCACACGTTGAACGGTCAGATGTTAATTTTGCGATTGAAGACAACTGCATTAGGTTTGGTCTTAGTTCAATCAAGTATATTTCCGATACTCTCGCGACTCGACTCACTGACGCACGACCGTTTTCATCTTACCAAGAATTGCAAGAATTGGTTAGCACGAAAAATAGTGGTCTTAGTAGCAGAGTGCTATCAGCACTTAACGCCATCGGAGCAGCAGCGTATGATGACAACCCTAGAACCGGTACAGAAAAGTACAATTATTGGGAATATTTAGGTATTCCTAAGTTCAACACGCTGGAAATGCCGGACTATATGAATAGTCGGATTCGTGACCTTGACGAATACTCGGAAGATGAGTCGTTTATCATTCGGGCTATGGTCAAGAAAATCAAGCGTGGTAAAGGCTGGTCGCGGGTGGAGTTTGTTGATGAGACAGGCACAGCCGCCGCCTTCCATGGCGAGGAAACACAAATCGAGGCGGGACAGATGTACTTTATTCTCATCGCCAATAACCGTATTACTCGCTATGTACCAATTGATGATGTTCTAACGGCTCTCAAAGAGGGTACCGAAGACGCCTTTGTTTACTATCTAACTACGCCAGACCTTGGTTTGGTGCCAGGATTGTATTATGTAATGCGGATGGAAAAGCGTATGACAAAGGCAAAGCAGTTAATGGGCACTCTCGTTTTGGTAAATGCTGATGGAGATATCCAGAAGGTCTTGGCCTTCCCTAAGATATTCCCACAGGTATATACGAATGCTAAAGAGGGCATGGTTGTAGATATGACGTTCACCAGGCTTGATGATGGTGGACTGTGTGTAAGGAGCATTTGATGGATTTGGATTTAACCGGACAAGATATTTTCAATATCAATGTCAAAAATGGCTTTTGGGAGCAAGGCGTCACAGACCCGGTAATTGGGTCTAAAATTGGCCTTGTTCATTCAGAGGTATCAGAGTGGCTGGAAGAATTACGCCTAGATGTTCGTGATAGCGAAGCAATTGAATTCGAAGCGGCGGACGTAATTATTCGAGTATTAGACTTGTATGAGGGCCTGCGACGTAATGGCATAGTTCGCAGACCTATCGAAAATGTGATACAATTGAAGGTAGAAAAGAATAGAAAGCGACCGTTTAAACACGGGAAACGATTTTGACAAATGAACGGATATTTTCTTCGGGGTGTAGATGACGAGCATCTTTTAGTGTTTCGTTCGGATGACCCCGAAGAAATTTTCCGCGTCATTAGGCGACTCTGTGAGTGCCGCGACAAAGATACCCGTGCCTTAGCGGAAACGCTTGAAAAGGAATGGTATGAACAATATACAAGACATAATGGGCAAGTTAAGCCCGACCACAAGAAATCGACTAACAACAGCACTAGGAAAAGAAGCAGAAAGACAACCGACACCTAGTATCGGTTTAAATTTAGCCCTTAAGGGCGGATTAGGATTTGGCCGTCAAGTATTACTTTGGGGTAATAAGTCCGCAGGTAAATCTGCACTACTACAAACTCTCGTAGGCCAGGCTCAAAAGCAAGGTCGTACGTGCGCGTGGATAGATGCCGAGAATTCTTGGTCTGATGAATGGGCTACTCGCCTAGGGGCAGATGGTAATGAATTAATTCTGTCCGAAGCCAGAAGCGTCAACGCTGCAACCGAAGACATTAAGGAATTGATGGCAGCCGGAACAGACATCATTATTGTAGATAGTATTTCGGCACTTGTCCCCGGAGCATTCTTTAGTGATAAGGGAGAACTCAAAGAGGTTGACGACAGCAAGCAAATCGGTTCGGCATCCCGAGACTTGGGAGTTGCCATTAAGCAATGGAATCTAATGAATCAGAATAGCCTTTTGATTCTCATTAGTCAGGTACGTAATTCGTTTGGCTCTATGCACGCCAGCCATATTCCTGATGGTGGTCACGCTGCGAAGTTCTTTAGTAGCACCGTCATTAAGTTGTGGTCTAGCGAGGCAGAAGCAAATGCTATTAAAGGCTCCGTTGCTTCGGGTGACCGATTCTATGACGAGAAAATTGGTCGTCCTGTCAACTGGATTGTTGAATACAATAAGTTAGGTCCGCAGAATCGCGGCGGGCAGTACGACTTTTATTACGATGGTGATTTTGTAGGCATTGACCATGTAGGTGAAGTCCTTGACTACGCCGAGAAGTATGGTATCGTGGAAAAGGGTGGAGCCTGGTACAAGGTCTATGGCGAGCCACTTCAAGGCCGTGCAAAGGCCGTAGCATATTTACGAGAAAACGCTGAAATCGTTGAGAAATTAGAGGGTGAGTTGCTTGCCAAAGTTTAGTGATTGGGCTGACGCCCAGGATGAAAATGAAATGTTCGGTGGAGCGTTTGACTGCCAAACATGCGGAGAATGTGTCACTGAGGCCCACTACAATGCCCCTGAACGTCTATTGACGTGGAAGTGTTCGAAAGGGCACACTTCCTTAATCAAAGATTTCATGGCATGAGCGAAAAGAATGAAATCAAACGTGATGGTGCGCGGGCTCAGAAAAACTCTGGCCGTGGTCAATATCTTAAGGGTGACGCTACTTGGGGCTTTTTTCTTGTGGATTATAAAGAGAGCAGCAAATCGTTTAGCCTCTCAAAGCAAGTATGGGCAAAACTATGTAGTGATACATGGAGAGTCAGCCGAGACAGAAGCCCAGCGCTTAAGGTCATTATTGGCGAGGGAAATGAAAAAGTCCGCTTGGCGGTCATCGAATGGTCGATACTAGAGGAATTGGTGAGGGTATATGAAAAGCACAATGAAGCGCGTGAGGCGTCCGCTGGCGAAACCAGCGGCTATTAGTGTCGGCGCGGCAGTTACGTTTATGGCCGGGTATGTCATATTAGCCGAGGCAGTTATGCGCTGGTTAGATGAAAGGTATTCGGTCTTAGATGACTGGTCGGAGTAGGAGTATTATCGAAATGGTTGATGAAATAACCGAATTTAATGCCTTGAAAGAGGAATTGAAAGACCCTGAACTTGACGCTGCCCTAGAATATGTGGTAAAATTAATTGCAGTACCAGATGTAGCGCAGGTTAAAGTTGGGCCATTGATTGTTAAATTGCAAGCATTGTCCGCCAAATTCGGAGTTATGGGCCGGTATTATGAAACGTTTAGTACCGGCAAAACTGGCACTCCTGAGAATAAGCGGAAGAATTTATACAAGACAATGAATGACGAGTTAGATAATCTCGTTGCAGCATTGAAATACTTGCACAGATGAGGAAAAATGAATAATGATTAGACGTTTTGTAAAGAGGCCCGTTGAGGTCGAGGCCGTCCAGTTGCAGTTGGACAATCGAGCCGACGTTGCGCAATGGTGCGGCGGGTATATTAAGAGAAATGATGATTTTGTCATTTCTACGCTAGAGGGCGAAATGACCGCCTCGATTGGTGATTACGTTATCAAGGGTGTTCAGGGAGAATTCTATCCTTGCAAGCCAGATATTTTTGAGGCTACTTACGAAGAGGTCGGCGGGACTACCCCACCACCAGTTGCTTCGGGTGGCGCAATTACTTCTAGTACAGTCGTTGCGGCATCGCCAGATAAGGTTGGCAGAAACGTAATATGAGTAGAGAGATAGTCCAGAACTTAAAGTTCCGAAATACAACACTCGACGCCGATGCGCTTGCCGCATTGGTCGAGCAGGGCTATCTTCAACAGCGTAGAGAAACCAAGTTTAGTCAGAAGAAAACTTTCAGTCCTAGTTCCATTGGATATGGTCATGGCACTTGCCCGAGATATTGGTATCTGGCCTTTACGGGCGGGGAAGCAGTAGATACTGCCGACGCTCTAGGCATTGCCAATATGATGAATGGGTCATCTGCCCATGACCGCCTCCAAAAGATTTTCGAGAACACCGGAATTCTTGTGGATACTGAGGTTGAAATTAGATTAAGTGACCCGCCTGTGCGCGGGTTTATTGATTTACTGATTAGATGGAATGGTGAAGTTGTTGTTGGAGAAATCAAGACGACGCGGCAGGAAGCATTCTTGTTCCGTCAGTCCTCAATGAAGCCGTCAGCCAACCATCTATTTCAGGTTCTTATCTATATGGATGCTACCAAGAAATCTCTTGGCTTCCTGTTTTATGAGAATAAGAACACGCAAGAGTACGTTATAATCCCGGTCGAAATGAATGAAAAGAATCAAGAGATTCTTGCCAATGCTTACGACTGGATGAGAAAGACTTACGCTAGTTGGGAAAACAAAGAGTTGCCTAAGCGACCTTTCCAGAAGCGTAACAAAATTTGTCAGAATTGCCCGCTGTTCGACTCCTGCTGGAATGAACTTCCAGAGGGCGTAGTCGGACTGCCGGTCATGGAGGTTCCGAAAGTTTAATGCGAACTTGTGCCTTTTCGGATTGTGGCAAAGAGTTTACACCAAAAACGCATAATCAACGTTATTGCAGCGACGAATGCTGCCGGGTTGCGACAAACCGCCGCATCATGGAACGTTATTATGAAAAGAAAGCGAGGCGAACGGGCGGGCAAAGAGAATGTAAGTCGATTACGTGTACCACACGACTTAATCGTTATAATGATTCCGATTATTGTGCGTCATGTAGCGCTAAGCGTAATGGTTCCGACCGCAACTCTTTGCTCAGCCTAGTCGGATATGACATTAGCCAAACTGCGTAAAACACAAGCCAGTAGGGTAATGGGAATAGATGCTAGCACTAACAGCATCGCCTTTTGCATTTTCTGGAATCGTAGACCTATCAAGTGGGGCAAGGTGAACTTGAATGGCTCCACCATCTATGATAGGATTCTAGATGCGAAGCAGAAGGTAGCCGCCTTGCAAGATGAATTTGACGTTCAGTATGTAGCAATTGAGGCCGCTGTATTTGTTAAGTCGGCAGCGGTAGCCATCAAATTGTCGTACGTCTATGGTGCTATCTTGGCAGAACTTATGGGACAAGGCGTTGAGGTAATCGACGTAGCGCCTATGAGTTGGCAATCGCATATTGGTAACGGTCCACTCACCAAGGCAGAAAAAGAGAAAATTAAGAAAGACAGCCCCGGCAAGAAACCTTCGTGGTATCAGGCAAGAGGTCGGGACTTACGAAAGCAAAAAACTCTAGACTTCTTCAACAAGCGTTGGAATATGAGTCTAGATGATAATGATGTAGGAGACAGCGCGGGCATTGGATATTATGCCTATCATGCGCTAACCAAACGGAGTTAATATGGCTGACTTAAGCATTGCAATGACGGGGCATAGGCCCAAGGATATAGATGGTGACTACACAATGTCGTCACCTATTTGGCTATGGATTGCTGATGAGATTAAAGACCTATTCAAAAAGTCTCAGCCGAAGGAAGTTATTAGTGGCATGGCGCTAGGTATTGATACTCAGGCGGCTATGATTGCGCTAGAAATGGATATCCCACTCATCGCGGCAGTTCCATTCAAAGGTCAGGAGAAAAATTGGCCACAGGGCTCTCAGTCGCTCTACAATCAAATTCTAGAGCAGGCTGCCGAGGTCCACGTCATTAGTAGTGACGATTACTACGCTAGCCACTTTTTCCAAAAGCGGAATGAGTGGATGGTTGACCGAGGCGATTTGGTCTGTGCAGTTTGGGGCGGTTCCCGTGGTGGCACGAATAACTGTGTTGAATATGCATTGAAGCAACATAAGCCTGTATGGAGAATCGACTTCAACAAAAAGGTGGTGGGTCGGTTCAATGGTATTGAAACTATACCAAAGCGAGACTTGGCTGAAACAGCAGTATCAAGTTAACAAGTTTAGTCTTGAAGAAATTGCTCGGCTGGCAAACACTACGCCAATGACAATTTATCGCTACTTAAGCAAATTCGGTCTTATTAGGAATCCTCGAACATGGACAAGAAAATAAGTTTGAATCCAGATGAGTCTGATGTATTTTGGACTGTAGTATGGTCTGCTATCATTGGGTCAGGCATAGCGGCAGAACTTGTTGCACTACGCCGACGCCCAAATGAACGCTCTACTCTGTCAGCCCATATGTGGTGGCTGACAGGGCAACGATTTAGCCCAAGATGGTTTCTGATTGTCGGAGGCTGGTCATATCTATCATGGCATTTTTTCAATCACGTCATGGATGATATTGAAAAGGAATTAAGTTGAGAATAGGTTTCACAGGTGCTCAGGGCACCGGAAAGACTACGGCGGCTAAGGCTGCCTGGTCCATTTTTCCACGCAGAACTGATGAGCATTGGACAATAGTTCCATCAACTGCTAGGGCTTGCCTCGATGCTGGATATTCTATTAATCGGGATGCTGACCCACTAAGTCAGTTGATTACTTTAATCGCCCGGATGAATGAAGAGAACAACCTGGCTGAGCGTTACTCAGTGATAAGCGACCGGACGCCAATCGACTCACTTGCTTATACAGCATTCCAATTTAATGAGGTATGGAAAGACCCAAACGCATTCTATTGGACACAATGCTCCGATTTGGTAAAACACCATATGCCAAAGTATGATGCGGTCATTCTATTCCCGCCATATTGGGCACCGGAGGGTGACGGAATCCGTGACCCTGATATTGAATGGCAGCACAAGATTCACCAGATGATTGTAGATTTACTTGAAACCATGGAGGTCAAGCACCTCGTTATGCCGAATGTATCAGTTGAGGAAAGAGCCAAGTGGTTGTTTAACGTCTACAAATCATTTGACTTGACCCCTAAAAGTACGGTATAATCAAAATATGCCTATTTACGAGTATCGTTGTGTAAATTGCGAAAACAAGATGGAGGAAATCCGACACGTCGCAGCACGGGATTATGGATTTCCTTGTACAGAGTGTAACTCTCGAATGGAAAGGGTAGTCTCTACACCGGGCCTAGTATGGGCACCGACTAAGAGCAAAAAATGAATGTTAAGACTAAACGAACCAAGACAAAGCGAGAATATATTCCATACTCAGCAAATGATAATATTGCTGTAGTATATGAATTAGGCTTTAAAGACGATACTATTAAGCCAGGAGATAGAATCTGGATTAAGAATAAGGGCTGGTATAAGTTTAGACTTTTGGCACACAACATCAAGTTGGATACATCTTGGGTTGATTGTGTAGACTGTGAAACAGGAGAATGGAAGGCTTTTCGGGTTGACCAGATAACTAAGGTTGACAGACCGAAAAAGTCCTACCGTAAGAAAATTGGCAAATGATATAGTCGAGCAGTATGAGGAAATGACTAAGGTCGCGGAATTTTTCCACAAAGGCTTTAATCCAACTCAGATTGCTAAGGAAACAGGTCTAGCACGTAAAAAGGTGCTAGACCTAATAGACGATTGGAAAAAGTGGGCTCAGCAAGACCAAGATGTAATGGCTCGCGCACGCGAAACGCTGGCGCTGGTAGACACTCACTACGGAATGCTTATCAAAGAGTTGTGGGAGACTATTGAGCAGGCTGACCAAAACAACAATCTAGTCGTCAAAGTTAACGCTATTAAGGCTTTGGGCGAAATGGAAGCCAAGCGTGCTCAGATATTCCAGTCGGCAGGTCTTAATGACCAGGGCGCTTTGGCCGAGGATATCGCAGAGACTCAGCGCCGACAACAAATTTTAGGAGATACGCTGCGTGAAGTAACTGCACAATGCCCACATTGCAAGATTGAGACACGCAAGCGTTTGGCGCTGGCCTTTGGAAGAACGGAAGTAATTGATATAGGTCAGCCCGAAATAGAACAATAATGTTTGATGATTTTTTAGAAATACTCGATGAAGATGATTTCGAAGAGAAGCCGGTAGATATTAAGACCTTCGTAGAATCGAAGGACTACCTTGGCTTAGAGCCGCTGTCAGAGATTCAATATACTCTGGTAACGGCTAGTACACAGATTTACAAACGAGATACTCTCGTTGAATTGTATGGCCCTATCGAGGGTGACCGACTTTGGAAGTTAACCGTTAATGAGGTTATTGCCCAACTCGGAAAGGCTAGTGGTAAGGACTATTGTTCTACCATTTCTGTAGCCTATATTGTCTATAAGTTGTTATGTCTACGTGACCCGGCTGCATATTTCGGTAAGCCGTCTGGTGACAACATTGACATTCTCAACATCGCTATCAACGCGCAGCAGGCCCGGAATGTTTTCTTTAAGGGTCTAAAGACTCGTATCAAGAAATCTCCATGGTTCACTGGCAAGTACAGTGAAAAGGTTGACAGTCTTGAATTCGAAAAGAATATCACCTGTTACTCTGGACACTCCGAGCGAGAGTCCTGGGAAGGATATAATTTTATCGCTGTAATTCTTGACGAAATCTCCGGTTTCGCTGTCGAGAATACGACCGGAAGCGAGCAGGCCAAGACTGCTGAGGCTATCTACAAGATGTATAGAGCCTCTGTGCGTTCTCGATTTGCTGCGACCGGAAAGATTATCCTACTATCCTTCCCTCGTTACAAGGGAGACTTTATCCAGGCACGTTACGATGCTGTTATTGCAGAGCGTGATATTGAAATTCGTTCAATGCGATTCAAGTTGAATGAGGATTTGCCTGACGATGCTGAGGGTAATGAGTTTGAAATTGATTGGGAAGTTGACCACATTATCACTTACAAAGAGGATGGTGTGTTCGCAATTAAGCGTCCATCATGGGACGTTAACCCAACCATTACTATTCACGACTTCAAGAATGACTTTTACAATGACCCGGTGGACACGCTGTCACGATTTGCGTGTATGCCACCTGAGGCCATTGATGCATTTTTCAAAAGCCGAGAGAAAATCGAGAAAGCCTTCTCTAGTCTAGAGACACCATTCGATGACAGTTGGCGTTTTAGGGACAAATTCAAGCCACTGGAAGGGCGTGACTACTACGTCCACGTAGACCTCGCGTACAAGCACGACCGCGCTGCGGTGGCCTTGGCTCACGTAGAAACGTGGATTAAGACCCAAATCACGGCTGAGTATGCTGAGCCGATGCCGTTGGTCAAGATTGACGCGGTGAGATATTGGACGCCAAAGTCTGACCAGAATGTAGACTTTACCGAAATCATTAACTACATTTTGGGATTAAGGCAGCGTGGCTTTAATATCAAACTAGTTACTTTCGACCGCTGGAACAGTATTGACACAATGAATACTCTCCGTAATAAGGGATTGGAAGTCGAAGTGCTTTCTGTTGCAAAGGCACATTACGAAGACCTAGCATTACTTGTTGCCGAAGAACGAATAAAAGGATATAGAATTGAAGTTTTAATTGATGAACTTCTAGGTTTGCGTATCATCAAGGGTAATAAAGTAGACCACCCAAGAACCGGAAGCAAGGACTTGGCTGACGCTGTTTGTGGAGCGGCCTACAATGCGGTGGCGTATACTGAGAGAGAGCGCGGGGACTTGATTGTAGAAGCACATTATTTGGATAGTAGTTACATTGCTGAACAGACAAATAAGGTTCATCCAGACAATCAAGTTATTCGGCCACCTAAACGAGATGTGCCAGATGACCTCGCACTATTTATGAGTAATCTAGAAATTCTGTGACTTGACACGGGCCGGAAGCCAGGTTACACTAGTAATAACAATAAAAATAATTAGGAGTTTGGAATAGTGGTAAACATAGTAAACGATAGAGTGTTAGACTGGAAGCCTAGATTTGATGAAAGGTCTAGGGGATTCCAAGCAGTTGCCGGAATTGAAGATAGAAACCCAATTACTAGACTGTGGGATTTGAACATTTGGCTTGACCAAGGTCAAGAGGGAGCCTGTGTAGGCTTCGGACATTCTCACGAACAGGGTGCCACTCCTGAGCCCGTAATTCCAGTTACAAATGATTTTGCCTTCGGTGTTTATAACCTAGCAAAGACACTTGACGACTGGCCTGGTGAGAACTATGATGGTACGAGCGTACTTGCTGGTGCCAAGGCTCTTAGTCAGATGAAGCGTGATGACGGACAGCCATATATTCAGTCATATGAGTGGGCCTTCGGCATCAAAGACGTAGTTCTAACTCTTAGTTACAAGGGTGGAGTTGTTCTCGGTGTCAACTGGTATAATGCTATGTTTGATACCGACGCGGATGGCTTCATTCATGGCCGCGATGGTATTGCCGGTGGCCACTGTATTTATGCCCGTGGTGTAGTAGTTCGCTATAAGGACGGCTCTAGCCAGGCTTGGGAAAACGTAGATATGGAGAACTCTTACGTAGTTTTGCATAATTCTTGGGGACCAAATTGGGGCACCAACGGTGAGGCTAAGATTACTCTTAAGGAACTAGATGCTCTCTTGCAGGAAAATGGAGAAGCGTGTAAGGTTACTAAGAGTCCTGTAGCAGTAGTGCCTACTCCACAGCCAGAGCCTCAGCCAGAGCCAACACCGGAGCCAACGCCTACGCCCTCAGAACCGACCACACTTTCAGTGGTTCTTACGGGCGATACATTGGTTGGCCGGGTTACTCGGCGGGCGGCGAAGCGAGGGCTCACACCGGACGCCTATGTAACTGAGCGTCTAGACCGATATTTCAATATCGCAGACTTGACGCTTGACGACCCGGACGATTGATGGTACACTGTCTGTGGGACAGTGGCCAAGCGGTGAAGGCGTTCGTCTTATAAGCGAAAGATGCGTGGGTTCAATCCCCACCTGTCCCACTTGACAAGGCCAGAAGTCACATGCTATGATGTATGTGACAGACGGGGTGTAGCGCAGTTTGGTCAGCGTGCCTGATTTGGATTCAGGAGGCCGCAGGTTCGAATCCTGCCATCCCGACTCTAGGAACACTCCACTGCTGCGGGAGTGAGTAAAGTAGGATTCATTAGACTACGCCTGGATGGCGGAGGGGTATTTACCTCCCATGGAGCAGTAGCCATGTAAAAAATTTCTGCGCGAGTTAGGTTGTGGGTATACAGCGTATGGCGCGAGGAACCCTCACGACGGGGTGTAGGTTAATGGTAGACAACGTGTTTTGGATACACGGAGCGGGTGTTCGATTCATCCCTCCCCGACAAGTCGGAGGTTAGTGAGTGAAAGCAAAGCCTCCACAATTACAATAATAGGAGATTAAAGTGACCAAGTAGGAAGGTACGAATATGAAGGCAACTATGACGAGGGCTGAACGAATTGACGCATTGCGGAAATTGTATGGCCCTAATTGTTTTCACCCGGACTGTTTGAAGCCGTTCAAGTCAGATGATGAAATTACATTTGACCACTGGTGGGTTCCTCAGTCAATGGGTGGCGATTGGAGTTTGGAAAACCTGCGTTTGATGCACAAGCGTTGTAACGCATTGAAGGGTGACCGAATTCCGAACGCCGATGGTACTCTTCCTCCGTTAAAGAGGGAACTTAAGGCTGAGGCCAAGGCGCTTGCAAAGAGCGAGCGACCTGCGGTCTGTGAGACTTGTATGTCAGGCCGAATCTTGCTTCCGGGTGAGGAATGTCCTGACTGTGGTTCAGGTCCGCAGCCTGCTATTGCTCCTGCGGCGTTGCAGGTTAAGCCTAAGGAATGTGACCATGCAACTACACACTGTTGGGTCTGCTTCCTTGGCTTCGTGCCTCGTAAGGCTGCAATTCTAACTGTCCTAGATGCAGAATACCTAGACGAATAGGGTAAGGCAAAGGGAGGTGACTCCCAATGACTTAGACTTAGGGTTAGAAGTAGTAATAAATGTGTCCTGGGCATGACCTCTCAAAAACTGCCCACACAACTATGTTACTTAGAAAACACATTCAGCATATCGAGTTCATCCCAAAGGACCACCTCGACCCAAGCAACTTGCCCCAAAAGAAAGATTTCTCTTCGAAAGATTTGAAACGCTTTCCAGACGGGCCGGATGATGATAAGATAATAGGATACTACAGAGTCTTTATTGACCAACACCTATGGAACCGGGACCATCAGGCTCCGCAACCAAAGTATCATGGTGGCAAGAGTGTCTATTATTATCCAGTCTCACAACGCGAGTATAAGCGTTTCGGAGATTTTCCAACTATCACTGATTTTGAGTGGTTCTACCGATTTTAAGGATAGGCAATGGGTTACTATACTCGTTATACTTTGGAAGTTAAAGGCGAGGGTCCAATCTTGGACCAATTTGTTCGAGATTTTGACGACAACAAGCAAATGTGTGCCTATGGTGGGCTTCGCGGAGTTACTGCATTAGAAGTAAATGGCAAAGAACTGTATAACGATGCGGAGGCTTGTAAGTGGTACGATTGCGACACTGACCTTAAACTCTTGTCTAAAGAATATCCGAACTTGCTATTCACTTTGAGTGGAAAGGGCGAGGAAGCCGGTGACTTGTGGAGGAATTACTATCGCAACGGTCACGCTCAGGCTTGCAGGGCTAAGATTATTTACGATGAGCCCGACCTTGACAGATTGCCGCTTGATGAAACAGCAGAGCAAAAGGCTTTTGAGCAGCAATTGGCTCAGTTAGAAGCACAAAAAACAGATTTACTTGCTAGGGCTGCCGCAGTAGACTTGGAACTTGACAGCCTTTCAGCCAAGTGATATACTTAGTTCAATGGGTCAGGGCCGGAAGGCAGCAGCCCACAAGGGCCGATGGTGTAATATCTAGCACGCTCGCTACGGCGAGTAGTATGGGTGAGAATCCCTAACGCCCACCATTTCCCCGTGGTGTAATGGCAGCATGACTGACTCTGAATCAGTTCGTCTTAGTTCGAATCTAGGCGGGGAAGCAAACGGTCGCTCTATCTTAAGTGTGGCAGACTGGTAGCAGCGTAAGGTTTCTTGACCTCCTTTAGCGGGGAGGGGCTGAGGCAGTCCGACCGGGATTTTCTAGATAAATCCAACCAACTCGCGTTAGTAGCAATATCAAAACGTCCGGCTCTAAACCGGAAGTTGGGGGTGAGAGTCCTCCACGCGGGGCCAAGCATCGGTAGTTCAGCGATAGAACGCCGCTCTCTAAAAGCGGTTGTCGGGGGTTTGAATCCCTCCCGATGCACAAATAGGTAACGACGGTTGCCTATGACGATGACGGAATAACGGGTGTCGGAAACGTAGCCCGTAACGTACATTCGGCAGAAGATAACACCCTCAGGGGCTAACCGCTGAGAGGGTGGACCAGGGTAGCAACCTGCGAATCTGTGGCTTAGCGGCGAACGAATGGTCTAGAGGCTTACACTTATCCAAGGTTTCCCCTCTAGTGCGGGTGGAGTCCCGCTTGTCACCTACGGGCTTAGTATAGTGGTAGTGCAATGGCTTCCAAACCCATTAGTAGGGGTTCGATTCCTCTAGCCCGTGCCATTAATTTGACTTAGAGTGCCGTAAAAGATATAATTTAGGTGAAATAACCTAAGAGGAGGTATTTGATATGGCAACAGCACCACGACTTCCAGGCAAGGGTTTTGAAACCAAGTCTGCGCCTAGTCCTGTAAAGCAGGCCAAGAAAATTGGTAGCGCAGGTAGCAAGGGCAACGGCAACAAGAAGTAATTTTAGGTAGTTTGTGCATTCTGCCGATAAAAATGCACGATGGGCCTGTAGCCAAGCGGTTAAGGCAAGTCTCTGATAAGGACTGATGCGAAGGTTCGATTCCTTCTAGGCCCACTTGATGAGCCGGATGAATACGGTTATCGGTGATAGCAGGTTCAACTCCTGTCGGTCATGGCGGAACTCATAATTCCGTTCATGGTCGATACGCACTCGTAGAGTGCAATTCCGTTTCAATAACATGCTTATCAAAAACTTGCGGGTCGAACGAGATACGGTTATCTTCAAATTAAATGGTTAATTTAACGCCTTCGGGCACCTTGCGGCAGGTAGCCGCTCTCCGTTCTCACAATATATCTGCAACATGGAAGTACAAGCCGAATTCTGGACGACGGCAACTGTCTTGAAAACAGTCGAGGAGAAATCCCTTGTGGGTTCGAAACCCACTGCTTCCGCGCTATGGCTAATCTAAAAGATAACGCAAAGAACTCTGTTGACGTAAATTCGTACTCATGGTATGATTACGGATATGGTTCGCGGGTGGTTAAGAAAACGACCACCACTAAGAAATACAATCAAAAAGGCCAGGTAATTGAAGAAACTGTAGTGGAAGAAACTACTACGTTCAATGATTACACACGACCTTGGAGAAACACTCCATACTATCCTTATGGTGGCGCTGTTTATAGTAGTTCCGGGTCACCAAGAACTTAAGACTTAAGTGGGTCGAACGAGAAACGGTTATCCGATTCCAACGGGGTTGTTGTGGGTTCGAGTCCCGCCGGTCGCTCTACATGCGACTGTAGTTCAATTGGCAGAACACCTAAACGTCGTTTTTCATCAACATATCCGCTTGACAACACCTTCTCAGGGTGCTATACTGAGAACACAGCAAGGCCCTTTGGCGCAGTTGGTTAGCGCGCTTCCCTGTCAAGGAAGAGGTCGCCGGTTCAAGTCCGGTAAGGGTCGCGTAACGGGTCGGAGAATTTCGGTTATCATCCAATATTATGAATAAACACCGATTTTCACATCATATCCGTACAAACACTTAAGACCTAGTTGGGTCGGTGTTTTTCGATTATCTATCTGAAAAATAGGCGAAGCACGGTTCGATTCCGTGGATGGGTTGGTCCCTGGCGAACATCGAAAACGTTACATATCCAACACAAGGTCTTTTTTGCTATCTAGGGAGAGAAATGGCTATTCTAGAAGATATCACAGTCGGTGAGCACATTACCGCCAAAGCCAAAGAAATTCGTAATAAAATTGCAGGCGAAGTTGAAAAGGATTTCAACGAAGATGAGCAGTTGGTTTACGACATTGGCCTCGCGCTCGGTCAGTTAGCGTTCACTTTGGCGCTACAGGATTTGGCACCGGAAGAATATAAGGTCATGTTTGAGAAGATTAAGGCGGATTTAAGTGAGTCTGTCTGAGGATTATGCTGCCGCCTGGAAAGAGTACATGGCCGAAACGTCATATGCCCATCCAGAAGAATTGGCAGACGAACTAGCACTAACGCAAGTTGAACATGAAGTTTTGGACACTTGGCGATGGGGAGAAATCTTCCGAGTTGTTTACAGCAAGGATGATAAATTCATCGCAGTAACTTATCGACAGTCCTCGGGTGACGAGAATCTTGACGCCTATGATATGGACGTTGAAGTAAAAGATGTACAACCAAAAGTAGTCAGCAAGACTGTCTACGAATAAATGCCCGTAGCAGCGGGCCGGAAGGGTGATTTAAATGTCACAAGCACTAAAGAACGTTAATACAAAGAACACTCCACAGCGAGAGCGTGTGCCTGGCAAGAATCAGGTACGCAACAGCGCGGGCGGATTTGTTTTCGAGGTAAGCGAAAAGACTCGTCTAGAGCGCTTCCTTATTCTAGGTACCGATAAGGGAACCTATTACGCCTCACAGAAGGATTTGACCAATCAGAACTTCGACTTTGTTCGTAAGTTGGCTGAGTCAAACGTCCGACTTTTGGTAGACACGACTGTCTCTGTTTCAGATGAGGGTCGCGCTGCCAAGAACAGCCCTGCAATTTTTGCATTGGCAGTTGCTCTTACTTTCTGCAAGCCAGAGGATAAGGCATATGTCCGTGCGGCTGTAGCCAAGGTTGCCCGTACCGCCACTCATTTGTTTGAGTTCGCTCAGTACATTGAGAACCTAGGTGGTTGGGGTCGTGCAAAGCGAGCCGCAATTGCGGACTGGTACGAGTCTAAGTCTCAGGACCAGTTGGCTTACCAGGCGGTCAAGTACCGTCAGCGTAACGGCTGGACTCACCGTGACCTATTCCGTTTGGCTCACCCAAAGGGTGTAGACCGAAATGTAGGTGAATTCATTCTTGGCAAGTCTGAGTTGGATGCATCTTCATTCTCAGGTACGGAAAAGCACATTGCAATTCTGTCAGGATTCAAGGCATTGCAGCAGGCTCAGTCTGTCAGCGAAGTCAATTTCTTGCTACGTGAATTGCGTGAGTTGCGACTTCCTTGGGAAGTAATTCCAACTCAGTTCTTGAACGAGGCTTCTGTATGGAAAACTTTGTTTGAAGTTGGCGCAATTGGCCAGACTGCACTTTTGCGAAACGTAACCCGTTTGGCAAAGAATGGTGCATTTAGCGACCTTGTTTTTGCAAAGGCCGTAGCCGACAGGCTTGCGGACACTGAGGCAATTCGCAAGGGCCGTGTTCACCCAATTGCATACCTGAATGCTCTTGGTGTTTACCGTAACGGTCGTTTGAGCGGCGGAATGAACACTTGGGGCGGAAGCCGCCAGAAGGATTGGAACACCACTCCTGTAATTCTAGGCGCTTTGGAAGATGGTTACTACAATGCCTTCGGCACTATTGAGCCAGCGAACAAGCGCTACCGAGTTGCCATCGACACTTCGGGGTCAATGACTTGGTGGGGTCCAAGTGGCTTGGTAGGTCTGGACTGCCGTGAGGCAGCCGCAGCATTTGCCATGACGCTAATCAGGTCTGAGCCATACACCGATGTAATTGGTTTTGGTACTTCTGTACAGCGACCTTCTATTGGTCCAAAGGATTCTCTAGAACTCGTTCAGCAGAAGATTAACCGTTTGCCAGCAGCGGGTACTGATTGTGCTTTGCCTATGCTGAGCGCATTGCAGGAGGGTACGGAAATCGACACCTTCGTAGTTGTCACTGACAACGAAACGTGGGCTGGTCGTACCCACCCATTCCAGGCTCTAAGGCAGTACCGTGATAAGACGGGTATCGACGCTAAGTTGGTCGTTGTCGGCATGACCGCAACTGACTTCACTATCGCGGACCCAAATGACGCGGGTATGCTAGACGTAGTTGGCTTTGATGCTAACGCACCAAAGGTAATTGCTGATTTTAGCAAGTGAGTAGCGGGCGGGGTTGACGGAAGTTAGCCCCGCCTGTATACTTACCTCAGGAGGGAATATGAAAGACTTCATTGCATATCTGCAAGACGTGGGGAATAGTCTCGATGTCTTTGAAAAGGCTGTGAAAGAATCTTCATCCTCCCTAGCCTCTCTTTCTTATCAGGTTGAAAAGAGCAAAATCTTAAGCGAAGCCGAAAAACTAAAACAACTCAAAAAGGTAAAACCGGCTGCGTCGAAGATGGTTAATCTAAAATCTCAGAAGCCTAAAACTACAATTGCAGCATATCACGATATTCCACATGATATGGTTGTCATTGATTTGGTGGTGGGCTGGGAGGTTTGGACAGCCAAATTCACCTATGAGGTATTTGAAACGGGAGATATACATGCTCTCATTGTCGATGCCTTTAATGTTCCTCTAGGCAAGTACCCTGAGGCCCGCAAGGCACTTATGAATTGGTTTGACAGTAATTTGGCCACCAAGCCAGTATATCCAAGCCAGAGTTCAAGTGTTGGTCGAAATAAGGCTATCGACAAATTCCCAGGAATTCACGAAGTAGTAAAGAATCCTGTTAGCGGTATTGAAGATACGCTAGAGGCTATTATCATTGATTTGAACGACGGGGAGAAGTGGACCCGCGACCAAATTGCCGATTGGTTGGAAACACTAGATTTGGACCTGCGTTTTAATGTTAAAGAAACAGACTGAGATACATAACGGGCGAGTTTTCATTGACAACAAATACGTAGGAATTCTTACCGACCTTTTTGTTGATTATCATTACGAAGATATATGTGTTGATAATTCCTACCTAAAGACAATGATGAAGAGTGCTCCGACCTATGAACTTACTTGTTGGGATGATGAGAGTCAACATCAAATTATTATTCAAACGGGTCATGTAGACTTAGTAAAAGAGGAGGGCGTCATTTTAGAATTACACGTAATGGCGGCTCACGGTTTCAAAATTCAGTATATTGCTGGTGGCGGGACCACATGGGCCTCCTCTATTTACAGTGGAGAATTACAACATGAGCCTTCGGCCTCTGCCTTAGCAACTCTTTTGCCAGGCGTGCGTGAGAAGGTTGAGCATCCCTTGACCAAGGAAATTACCACTTTAAGATATGCTATCATTAGTCTTAATGATACGTATAAGTGGACGCGAGAGCAAATAGCCGACTGGCTAGAAACTCTCGACATTGATATCACATTTAGGAGTGAAGATGAATCGACTGGATGAAAAGGCTGACGAACTAAAGGCCGTCATTGACGAAATCGGTTTGCAGGTTCTTACAGGCTACACCCTTGCTGACGCTATCCGTGAGGGTAGCAAGGTCAGTGAGCAGGCATATGCTTGGGGCACCGGCGACACCGCTTGCGCCTTGACCGCCGCCGTCATCGCAGCCAAGGCTCGCGGTTACGTAGAGTGACCCTTGACTCCTAAATGGAGTTGTGGTACACTAGACTTGGTGCGGGAGAGGTAGCGCCTAAACTCTCCCGCACCATTACAGATTAGGAGAAGTCTTGAACTCCTACAATCATGCTCAGGCAAGCGCTCGCCGTTGGGGCGGCACTCCTGAGGATTATATTAAAATTCACGAATTCATTGACGGGTCTAAGCGGACCTTCGGTGACGTGCGCCATAGAGCGCTTTTACATAATACTTGGGGCGTGTGGGTTTGCCAAGAGGTATTTGGACACACGCTTAAAATTGACAAGGCTGCGGGCGGACAAAAAGAAATTCCTGTTCGTGAGATAGCCGAGCAACATATAATCGAAGATTTAGGCCGTATTCCTACCGTAAGTGATTGGTTGGAGAATATGGATATTGTGGGCTGGATGAGTGGCGCACAGCATAAGTTTGTGGGACGAGAGGATTTGTTCCACAGCGTTATTTTAGATAAGGGAGGCCGTAGTGTCTGAGCCTACAGCCCTTTTGGATAGGCCGATTAACGGTGACCGTTCGTGGTATAGCGAGCGAAGTCAAAGCGAGCAATGGGACGAATCTCGTTTCCTTGCAGATTTGGACCGGCTGCTTGACACGCCTGGCGTCGAAGCAGTACGATGGACACAGTACACGCCTTATTTCAATGACGGCGATGCATGTGTTTTCCACACCGGAGAAGTTTATGTAAAGGTCAAGGGCCTTTACGATGAAAAAGACCTCGAAGATGAAGATGAGTATTACGAGGATGAAAGCAACGTTTGGCGGGGCAACTATCAACTTTATGAGTATGCCACCGAAGGCGATTGGCGTTCTGAGCATGTTTACAATATCAACGGAGTAGATACTTCTGAGGTCGCCGCTGCTCTTGATGCATTTGCTAACAATTTAGAGCACTACGAAATCGTTGTATTAAAGCATTTTGGTGACCCGGCGAAGGTCACGGCCACCAAACTTGGATTTGATGTAGAGTTCTACGAGCATGACTAATCAGTCAAGCCCGCTTGCGGGCACAATTGTAAAAATCAAGGCTGGCGTCCAAGACCCTGTTCAGGGACAGGTTGTAGAGGGCGCAGAATATCACGTCGAGGATTACTGGCATGTTTTGACTGGCGGCAGTTGGATGAATGCTAACGGAAATCCTGCGGCCTTGCAATATGCCTTGCGTTCCAGCGTTAACCGTCTACCTCTTGACAACGACGTCTTGTATGGTAAGATTGGTTCTCTAGGACATCTAGTCCACGTTTCAGAGATTGAGGCTTGACACCCAGCCCCTCGGGTGTTACAATAGAGGGGTCAGGTGCCTCTGGCAGAGTAGGTCTATGCACTCGGTTGAAGCCCGAGATAAGGGGGTTCGATTCCCTCGGGGCACACGCAAGAGATAGCAATATTCGGTAGCGAACACCGATACGCGAACAGGACTGTCGCTAGTCTGTTCTCTTTGCATCATACGGGAGATTTGGCTGTTTGACCCACGTCAACAAACGGCTGCCGAGCGCCTGTAGTTCAGGGGATAGAATATTTGACTACGAATCAAAAGGTCGCAGGTTCGAATCCTGCCAGGCGTACGCTTAGGTAATCTTCGTCGGGGTTCGATTCCTGCTGGTTGCAACGATAGAAGAATAAAGCGTAGACGTCTGCGTCAGCCTGGCTCTTGCCCGCATAACTCAGTGGATAGAGTGTTGGTCTTCGAAACCAAAAGTCGGGGGTTCAAATCCCTCTGCGGGTACGCGCACATTTCGGTGTTGGCCCGAGCCGAATGAAATAGTAGTGCGAATCGGACCACCTCTTGCAAAGGCGATAATGGAAGATTACGATGAAGTAATGGCAGAAATGCTCGACCAGGGCATTTTGGAAGTGGCCGGAATTGATGAGGAAGATGGTCAATTCTTGCTTCAGTTGGGACCAAACGCACAAGAACTGGCCCCGGAATTGTACGACGCCTGGGTAGGCGATATAGATGGAGACTTAATGAGTCTTTATGAAAAAGGTTTGATAGACATTGAATACGATGAAGAACTGAATGTATCCTTTGGTCTAACAGAAAAGGGTAAGGAACTTTACGAGCCCGACGAGCCCCTGTAGGGTTAACTTGCATTGACATAACCTTTGTAGTAAAATGCAGATATGTCATATAAAACGGCTGAAAAGCGAAACGAATACGCGGCGAAGTATAGAGCCGCCAAAAGAACTAAGTTGTTCTCCTATCTCCTAGAGCATCCTTGCGTAGAGTGTGGAGAAGATGACCCGGTAGTATTAGAGTTTGACCACTTGCCAGAGTTTGAAAAGTCATTCGAAATCGGCAGGGCGGTTACATCTAGTACACGCAGTTGGGAAAGCATCCTAATTGAAATGGAAAAGTGTGAAGTTGTTTGTTGCAATTGCCACAGACGGCGAACATTCAAAAGAAAAGGAACACACCGAACAAATAGCGTCGGATTCCGGGCGGAAGCAATGACTAACTTGCCCCTGTAGCGTAGTGGATAACGCGGGTGCCTTCTAAGCATCTATACGCTGGTTCGAATCCAGTCAGGGGTACATGACAGATTATGATAGTACCGCAGATACCTTAAAGCACAGTCAGCGCGTAGGCGAGTACATGGTCAGAATGACCAAGGAAATTCTAGAGCGCTCGACGTGCCACGATAGGTCCAAGACAGAATCACCCGAACTTGAAACGTTCAATGAGTTTACTCCTAAGTTGAAGGATGCTACTTATGGTTCGGATGAGTACAAGGGATTTCTAGAGAGCATGAAGGTTGCTCTCGACCATCATTACGCTAATAACCGTCACCACCCGGAGTTCTTTGAGAACGGTATTAACGGTATGACGCTGGTCGATTTGCTGGAAATGCTCTGTGACTGGAAGGCGGCTACAGAACGAATGGATAACGGTGACCTCGATAAGTCATTGCAAATCCAGAAGGAACGATTTGGCATTAGCGACCAACTCCTACAAATTCTGTACAACACCGCCTACCACTTTGAACTCCTAGAAAAATAGTGCTTTAGAATACCACAAGTAGTATAATCAGGGTATGAACAAGTACGAATTTGACATTAGTTTGTCAGGTACCGTCGAGGCATTTACCTACGATGATGCGCGGGACGCATTAGAGGAATGCTTCGGTACAGGTGACTACAGCGAAATTCTTGTCACTGACAGTACAATAGATTATTTGGATGACGCAGATGGTAATTAATACAAATGTTTTGGCAGGAGCCGAAATTCGAGTTATTTGCTCATTCGATTGTACTAATGTGGCAACAGGTGACGTTCAAATGCCTGACGGACAATGGCTACCAATCTGTGAGTCATGTTTGGACAAGGTAAGGGTTGACAATACGGAGAGTAACTGATATACTCTGTGTATGGGCTGTGGAGTGTTATGGTCGCACAATTCTTTTGCAAGGAATTAGAGGGGTTCGATTCCCACACGGTCCACGTTAATTTTAGCCGGGAGGTGAATTAAGTGGCAGCATTATTGATTGTATTGCTATTGCTTGCTTTGCTTTTCGGCGGTCTAGGTTTTATAGCACACGCTCTTTGGTGGGTTCTAATTCTTATCGCTGTAGTAGCATTGGTAGGATATTTCGTCGGCCCTCGTTGGTGACTTGACAGCCCGTAGGTCGGCTGCTATAATAGACCTACACATGCGCTCGTAGCACAATGGTCACTGCATCTGACTCTTAATCAGAGGATTCCCGGTTCGAGTCCGGGCGGGCGTACAAAGTAAGACACATGCCGGGTTAGTTCAACGGAAGAACAATGGACTCATATCCCATTAACAAGAGTTCGACTCTCTTACCCGGTACTAGCGCGGTGGAGCAGTTCGGTTGTGCTCGTCTGTCTCATAAGCAGAAGGTCGAGGGTTCAAATCCCTCCTGCGCTCCCACTTAGGAGCCGTTGTGGATGAATTTACCAAGTTTGGCCCGCTCTGTGACAATGGAATTGTTACTAAGAGCAGACCAATGTGGCATGGTAATGATTATATCTGCACCGGCTCCGCTCATTATGCGGGCGAACATATTAAATGTTCTGACATAGTTCACCAACTAATATTTTCCTGCTACGTAAAGCGATATGGTCCCGATGGTTGGCAGGGCGGCTATTCATATACTGATGGTACCAAAACAGGTAAAGAAATCATCATCGGTGTCGCATTCAGGGACGGCAAACACGAATTCAAAGCCTATGTGTATCCGAATGGGCTCGTTGAAAGTTTTCAAGATGGGTGGCAATTAGACTAATGGAAGAACCAACGTAAACCTACTAGTTCATTGGACTAGGAGGTGAGCAGATGCCAGGACCGAATTCTGCTCCAAACGGTGACCGCCGTTTGGTAGTTGGCTACGGCTACAACTTGATTTACATAGAAAAGTTGGAGCGATACGTAGTCGCAAGAGAATATTTTGCAAAACATGGACGCCTGTATACAGGCAAAACTGAGAACAAGACTTGACAGGTAATGGGCCAGGCTGCTATGCTTGGCCCATCGTTCTACTGATGGGAGTTTCCATGGCTCGTACCCGTATTGTGACAAAGACTCTGGCAAGAATTACGCCAGAAGAGTACTTGAAAATCTATGGCCTCAATCTGAGAGGCAACGGCGGGATGCAGGGTGAACTGTCTTATCTAAGACGCAATCCTGACCGTGCAAAAGAGACACATATCGTAATGCTCAAAGATGGCCCAACAGTCTTGTCATGGGCCTTAGTTTTCCCTGATGGGAAAGAAAGAACTACATACTTCTACACCCGTCGTGCCTTGCGTGGCAAGGGCTTGGGGACAAGAGTTATGCGGGCCGTAAAGAAAGTTGAGCCAGTCCCAAATGTGTGTCCGCACACAATGGAGTCTGGCCGATTCTTCAAGAAATTTGAAGGCTCTGTTAAATGGGACGAGGCCGGTCAGCATTGGATAGATAGGGCTTGACTCCCAAGAATTTCGATGGTATACTAACGGAGAGAGTTGCCTAGTGGTCACTCTCTCCGTAGATGAATTGTAAGACCGTCCCGGCATTCTTCTGACGACAATGCCGGGACGCATGGCGGGTTGACCGAGTGGTTTAGGTACTGGTCTGCAAAACTAGTTAGGTCGGTTCAATTCCGACACTCGCCTCCAAGCCCCTATAGTTCAGAGGATAGAATGATTGTTTCCTAAACAATAGGTCGGCGGTTCGAATCCGTCTAGGGGTACGTGAATACACTTTACATACGCATTAAGGATGATGCTCATTTCCAGCGTCTTACTGAGGATTATGCGTACCTCGGATGGAAACTAGTTAGGGACGGCGAATATGCCGTCCCTGTTGTGGACCGGAAGGGAAACCGCAATGAGAAAAAGCGAAGCGCTAAGAAAGATGAAGGAAGCGATAAGCGACCTTCAAATTCAGAAAAGCGACCAAATGCGCGGAACACCAACCGGCGAGGTAATGCACCTCGAAAGCCTGCTGAACGCTCTTGATTACGGGCGTTCTCTAATTGACCGTATTGATTCCTTAGAGTAAGGACTGCGATGATTTTCTTTCTTGTCTTTCCAATCGTGCTGGCAACGATAATTGCCTTTTTTGCATGGGATGATGACGAAGTTTTTCTTGGCATCATATTGGGCTTAATGGTTGGCGGATTCCTGGCCTTCCTCACAAATATTGGAATCGCCACACCCGAGCACACTGTACACGTTAAGCATGTTCAAGCATTGCATGTGCTGACTGATGGAAACTATATTGATGGCGGATACGTTAATGGCCGCTATACGTATACGTATGCGGTAAGCGAACCCGATGGTTCATATGCAATTGAGCAACGTCCGGCTGGTAAAACAGAGGTTCACATTCTTGAAAATGCCCCTCCAAAACTGACTTGTATTCAGACGCGGAAGGTTTCTGACGTGCAATCTAAAAGATTGACCGTTGTGAGTGAGAATTATGCGGAAGGAACAACTTGTATATTCACGGCACCTGCGGATGCCATTGATTCAAATAGGATAAAGTAATGCTTTGGTTCATCATTTTCGGCGGACTTGCTATTCTCGGTGGTATTGTATACTACATCGTAAAGAGTGTACAAAAAGTCAATTGGGAAAAGGAACACGACAGCACTAAAAAAGGATTGACATACAGGTATAATCCTCATCATCCTGGCGAGGCTTTTGTTTTTACGACATTCGGTATTCTCGCTGCTGTGCTCCTGTCCCTGTTTGCAAATCTGATTTCAAGTGCCTGGGTTGGCTCAGAGTCATTTTATGACGGGACTTGGAGCATCCATCAGTTGACTGATAGTTCACAGATTGAGGGTTCATTCTTCCTCGGCTCTGGAAGTATCCGACAGACTCCGGTATACTACTTCTATGCTGAGACTGGCACGGACACTTACGAATTGCATTGGGTAAACGCTAGCCGTACGACCATCCACGAATCTGACTCAAATCCTCACATTGACTACACTGGCTATCGTAGTGAGAATGCTTGGCTCAATGTATTTGGTGCAGCAGGCGCGGACGGGCAAGAAACCTATGATATTTACGTGCCTAAGGGCAGCATCGTACAAAACTATAATTTGAATGGTCCAGGGGTTGACAGCAATTCCCCTGGATGATACAATAAGAGCAACGGACCTCTGCTAACAGGAGTACCCGGCCCGGGCAGGGTGTAAGTCCGTCTTTCTCGCGTAACTCAATGGCAGAGTAGGGTGCTGTTAACACCAAGGTTGTTGGTTCGAATCCAGCCGTGAGAGCAGAGTGGTATAGTTTGCGAGGGACTATCCCCGCCAGTGAATTCTGGATAAACAGTGGCCGTGACTGAGTGCGCGCTTAGGCTTCACGGCAACCTTGCACCATTGGCCGGAAGTGATTGTTGGTTTATCACGCTTGTCCGTTAAACAAGATTTCGCGGGTTCGATTCCCTCCCGGTCAGCAAGGCGAAGCATGATTCGTAGACTTTGGAAGCCTCTTACTAGTAGACGCTGAAACAATAGAATCGAATATGCCTAGCCTTCCCTGGTAGTGTCGCATAATGGTATTGCACTTCCCTGCTAAGGAAGCGGCTCGCAAGAGTCATGCAGGTTCGACTCCTGTCACTACCGCGCATGAACATAACTCCAAAGCATTTAGAATACGCCCACGGTGGGTTTACTGTCCTTTGGAGCGTTTTGTGGATATTGGCCATTCCTTTTGGATGGTTACAATCAATTACATTTGTCTCACATATGTCAATGGCCGCGCTAGTTTATAGTTCAATCTCCGCTTGGCAAGGGTCGCGGACAGAAGTCAAACAAGACCAAGCAAACGGGGAGGGTAACAATGCCAAAGGGTAAGCCTACTAAGGGTACAAAGCGCGACAAGCGTCTTAAGTCCCACAAGAAAAAGGGAACAAAAGCAAATCCATGATATTTAGTAGAAAGAAAAAGCCTGACGCGCCGGTCCAGCCACACCCGGACCATTGGTTCTGTCATTTACATGCACTTGCTGGACGTTTTGATGACGGCTCGCTGCGAGAACACGAAGTCGCCGAACACGGCGGAACTCAAATTACTGTAAGTTTCTGTTATGGTGACCCCAACGAAAGGGAAAAAGAATGATTAAGATTGTGGCGGCTATCATGGCTGCTATGGTGCTATTCCTGACCGGCTGTAGTTCTCAGGCTGATGTTGCTTCTGAAAACTTGTCAAAAGCGGCAGACCAGTTTGAAATCAACAGGCGAATCGTATTCGTAAACGGCATTACTGACAAGTATTTGCTGGAAATTGACGGACTTTGCTCATTGGGCAATCACGATGGACCGCATGAACTTTCGGTAACCTGCAAGGTTGGCCCGGGAGAGTACGAAAAGCACTTTCTTGGCCTAAGTGATAACGTCACTTATTTCGTGCAGCAAATCCAGCCTGCTCGGGTAAGCACCGCTCACTACCGAGTATTGTTCAGGCCGTCTACAATCGTTCCTGACATCACCATTGACGGTCACACGACCGAGAGTGGTCCGGCATCTGACAGCGATGCTAGTCAGCCAAGTTCGTCACCGGCACCTAGCCGTTCCGGCGTCGTACCGCCTGTCAAGTGAGCAGTACAAAACAGATTAAATGTTCAGCCCTAGAGGGGTTGACAGTCAGATTGGTAGATGGTACTATGGTCGAGTTTACAGAAGGACCGGAGGAAGATTGGGAGGGCGAAGGTGGTGCTCCCGTTCGGGAGCCTCGTCGTCCTAAGCCTGCCCCGCCTTCATTGGAAGCCGAGGCCGAAGAGGAAGATTTAGAAAAATGTCTGACGTAGAGAAATTGACGGAAGCGTTTAGGGAAGCCTGTAGAGAATATAGTCTGCGTCCTTCCCACAAGGCGATGGATGCTGTTTACGACGCTAGAAATGCGTTGGTAGCCGCAGCAGCCAAAGACTTGACAGACTCAGTAGAGTAGTATATACTGAGTCTACATGCTGGCGTAGCCCAATGGTAGAGGCATTAGTCTTAGAAACTAAGTGTTGGTGGTTCGAATCCACTCGTCAGTACAAAGGTGTCTAGCAGTAAAAATAAAAAGTCCTCCCGTTGGGTGCTAGGCCACGCAAGCCTGCGTAGACCAATGGTAGAGTCAATAGATTCAAAACCTATCCAGTGTCGGTTCGAGTCCGACCGCAGGTACGTAGGAGGTAATATGTCACTATATTACGAAAGCCATATAACTGTAGAGCCGGTCTTTGACGACCGGCTCGAATTGTTTAAAGAGATTTGTAAAGCCTTCGGCTTTAAAGTTGCAGACTTGTTAATGCAGAAGCGCAAGTTTGACACACCGGAGCGTTCCGTGTATGATACATTCTGCACCGGACGACACAAAAACTACGATGAAATCTATCATCGGATGCGCGGGCTAGTTGCAACTTTGCAACGTAATGGCTATGAGGTATGGCGTTACAAGATAGAGGATGCTATACTTGACTCACGATACGACGACGTTTTAGGAGTTCTTGATGACAGTAAAGTCAGTAACGGGTGACTTGTTTGCGCTGGACGTAGACGCAATCGGTCACGGTGTCAATTGTAAGGGAGTTATGGGTGCGGGAATTGCGACGACATTTAAGAGTAAATTCCCCCGCATGTTTCCTGAGTATGAATCTCTATGCAGGCAGGGGATTTTGCATCTAGGGCAAGTTCATGTATATGACAAGCCCTTCAACGATTACCCTGTCATCTATAACATCGCCAGTCAGTATGAGCCAGGCGCAAACGCTGACCTTCGGGCAATTGGGGTGGCTGCCCAATTTGTCCGGTTTGATGCAGAAAGGCGGGGGCTGAAAACCGTTGCCCTACCACAAATCGGTTGTGGTATCGGAGGGCTTACTTGGCCTCTAGTTTACACAACACTAGAGCGAGTGTTTGAATACAGCCCCGTTGAATTCCAGTTGGTGACATATGAAGCACCTGTGTCCTAAGTGCAAGACGCGCCGATTGATTGAATTCCATCAAGGCCAGTTTAATCCCAATCCCATTAGCAATGATGGCAAGACTAGAATTTGTCTAACGTGTAAGATTGTAGAATTTTACGAAGAACAAGGATATACCGAGGGAAGTTGTAGAGTAAAATGAATTGTCAGTGTTGTGGACTAGAGCCCGCTGTAGGCGTGGCTTCAATTCCTGGGCTGCCTATGAGTATTGCATGGGGCCGGAATTGTTTGGATGCTGGCATCATGCCTTATTGGGCATTGGTCACCACTGTAGCACTAGCAAGTAATTTTGAATACAGTCCCGACCACTATGCGCCATGGGTCAATGAATTAATTCGAGACACTCTGGCTTATTTTGATAAGACAGAGGCACAGTTCGCAGAAGATGTAAACGAAGAAATTAATGACATAGCAAATGAATTTCTACCTACGGAGGAAGTATGAACTTTCTAGTGTATGTTTGGTGTACTCTACCGCACATTCTTTTGTTGTGCTGGGGGATTGATAAGTATTACACGTATGCCACCAAAGCCCGCGCCGAGGGTGAGCAGCATCCTATTAAGGCATGGTTCCGCAGCCTTCCTCGTAAGTTTGTAGAGTTTGGCGAGGCTATGGAACAAGGATTTATGTGGGGTGGAATGTGAGGGGCTTCTTCACGCCGGGTCAAGAAATGACTTTGACCAGACAAGATTGGGTATTCGTTACTGAATGTCCTAGTGGAACATTGATTTTCCGTACTGAAATGGGTGCGGTGCTCACTATCCCCGGTGATATAGCAGAAGTGTGGTACAAGGATATGGGGTGGGTTGAATAAATGTTTGGATTTGGCAGAAAGAAAAAGGATGGCGACATCGTTCCTCCAAAAGAGCATCGGTGTAAGCCTCCGAAATCTTACGAATGGCCACCTGGCGAATGGAAACTAGACAAAGACCTTCCTGTTGGAAGCGAATGGACTTGTGACTGTGGTCAATTGTGGCGGGTTGGAACAAAGACAAGTCTAGGTCTTTGGAAGAATTGGGAAGAGGTTTACTAATGAGTTGTCCCGACCCGACCCCTCCACCGCTAACGGAGATTGAAAAATTGCGAAAGCAAGCGGAACTGCTTCAAATAGAAGCAATGAAATTGGAGAATGCAGACTACTTGCAGTCTCCTCGCTTCCCGCAAGATTTGGAGGATTTGCGTAGTGCTGTTGGCATAGACCGAAAGTATTGGGATAAGTCTCTCGAAGTACAACTTAAAGAAATGGCTAAAAAGGCGCGGGCCACTAGTAATAGTTTGTCCGATGCTTTGTGGAGGTAAGCAATGTGTGACTTGGCAATATGCCCGGGTCCGTGTTATGATTACTGTGATTGTGACCACTGTTATCTAGGTTGGAAAATTCCTGTTCGTAAAGACGACCCTCGCTGGGAGGCATACCATGAAACTAACTCTGACTCAGGAGTATCGGGAGAAATTGCTGGCTGAGGTCAAGCGGCTCCGAGCACTCCCACAGAATGAAGTCACTACTGGTAGGGTAAGTGGTTTGTATCTTGCTCTCTCTCATCTAGCAGAGTACACTAACGAACATGACGTATAAAACTCCCGGCCTGGTTCCTGACCAGCATGGCTGGTCTGACACGTTCTATGATGGTTGGACAGCCGCTATGTCTGCGCTCTATCAGGCTAGTGCCGAAGATAAGAAAAAGGCGAAGCGGTTCAATATCGCTGCACGATACTTGGGGTGCCTACGAGCCGAGGATGCCTGGCCTGTCCGCTCGCATGCAGTAGACAGGTTCAAATCTTTCATGCGTCAATCGCTTGACAGAGCCAACCTTTGCTGATAGAGTTACACTCAACAACGACGGCCCGCTAACAAGGGAGACTAACTAATGGAGCCGAACACACGAACCATCGCTACGCGGGGAAGCCTGGGTGGCGAGCAGGTTGAAATGGGTATTGACGAAGCATCTATCGTTGCCCTGATGGACCTACTTACCAACCTCTATTCCGACCCCGAACTCGCGGTTCTTCGTGAGTACAGCACAAATGCTTGGGACTCTCACGTCGAGGCTGGCGTCACTCGCCCGATTGAGGTCACTCTGCCTTCGAACGCTGACCCGACTCTGAAAATCAAGGACTTCGGCGTTGGCCTGTCCGTTGACGAGTTGACTCGCGTTTACTCTAAGTACGGAGCGTCAACTAAGCGTGACACTAACGACCAGGCTGGTATGCTTGGTGTCGGTGGTAAGTCTGCGCTTACTTACACGAATTCGTTCACTGTCGTTGCTGTCAAGAACGGCGTCAAGGCTCACGTTCAAATCACGCGAGTTGGCGACGGCCGTCCGGTGATGAACATTGTTGATACCTGTGGGACCAATGAGGCCAATGGTGTCGAAATCCGTGTGCCTGCAAAGCAGTACAACACGTTCGCTGTCAAGGCTCAGAATTTCTTTCGCTTCTGGCAGCCAGGTAGCGTACTCGTTGACGGCGTTGCTCCGACTGTGATTGAGGGCAAGGAAGTCGCCCCCAACATTTTCATGGTCGAGGGCCTTGACAGTGACTATGTAGTCATGGGTCAAATTGGCTACCCGACTGAGCGTCGTATGTGGCAGCAGGCCAACTATACAAACTTTGGTCTTGTCGCCTACGTCAAGATTGGTGATATTGACTTCACCCCTAGCCGTGAGGCGCTTCATTACACGAAGCGTTCCGAGCAGACCATCGAACGAGTTTCTAAGGAATTCGAGGCGGGTCTGACTAAGGCTATTCTTACTGACGTAGAGGCTGCTCCTAACCATGGTGAGGCTCTGGCACGGTTCCGCAAGTGGAGTCGGATGCTGTCATATGCCATGATTAAGGACGTTAAGTATAAGAATCAGGACATTCCTAAGTCCTTCGATGGTAACTTTATCACTTATGACACGATTGCCCATCGTTACAATGCCAGTCATCACACTCGCATTGACTTCCGCTACTTGCAGGACGCTGTTATTGTCCATGGCTTCACGCCTACGGATTTGACCAGCAGTCACAAGCAAAAGATGCGGCGTTGGAAGGAAGATAACGCCAAGCACAATCGTTACTTTGTGATTGTCAATGCTCCCTTCGGCCAGCCGTGGCTGAGTGGCTTCGATTTGGTTGCTTGGGACGATATCAAGTCTATCAAGTTGACGACTCGCACAGCGAACGGCACGCGAGCGGCTACCCCTCAATATGAAACTTGGGGAACACACTCTAGCGGAACTTGGAAGTGCTTCTCTAAAAAGGATGCTCCTGTCGATAACGGACAGCCTATCTACTACTGCTCGCCCCGCGAGAAGTTGTCTGAGGGCTGGTATACAGCCTTGACAGACCTCGATAAATCTGCTACCATTGTATGTATCGGTGAGAACCGCTTTGAGAAATTCAAGAGGGACTACCCGAAGGCTGTTAGTGTCCGCAAGGCTATCGAACGTCTGTACACAGACGCTAAGGCAGCCCTGACTCAGCAGGACAAAGAGGCTCTTGGAATTCAGCAGCGGGACACCCGCCTGATTAACAATTTGGACCCGGCAAAGATTGATGACCCCGCTGTTAAGGATTACATTAATCTAGTTAAGGGTCACAAGACCAGCAGCAAGACAATTGCTGAGTATACTAAATGGGCTAACGTGTATCGCCAACAAGCGTATTTCAATGATACCTTCACCGCACCAAAGAATCCGTTGGAGAAGTATCGTCTGATTAACACTAGCCCATATGGCGCTCCGCTACGTGTGGACAGCCACCTCTATTGCTACATGAATGCAGCCTACAAGGAAGGATTGGTCAAATGACAGTCAAGTATAACCTCGTCAAGAACGGGGATGAGGCCAACATTACAGTTTTCGTCAATGGCGAAATGTATGTGGCCAACAGCGACCACCCGAATTTCCGGGCAATCGTTGGCGCAGCCCTCGAAGATGACCCCGAGGTTGTTGACCTCTTTGACGCTGAGAAGGGTGTCGAGAAGCGGTTTGAGCGCCTCTCGGAACGAGTCTCATTCCGTGACGGAAACGTCTACGTGGACGGCGTTCAGGTGAACAGCACACTTACTGAGAAAATTTCTCAGTACGTCCGGGAGGGTCACGAAGCGGCACCGCTGGTCAATTTCCTAGAGAAGTTGGAAACTAATAGTGTTGCTGATTCTAAGGAACAACTTTACACGTTCCTTAGTCGTCACGATTTCACCATCACTGATGAAGGCGATTTCATTGCCTACAAGGGTGTCAACGCGGACTTGACCAGCATTCACGCTGGCCCTGCCGTTGTCGATGGTCGTGAGGTCGATGGACACGTTCCTAACTACGTCGGTGCGGTCGTTGAGATTGCGCGTGACAAGGTTACTGCAAATCCTTCGGTCGGTTGTGCGAGTGGCCTGCACAGCGGCACGTTCGCCTATGCGGCAGGATTTGGAACGAAGGTTCTTAAGGTTCTCGTTAATCCGCGTGACGTTGTTTCGGTTCCGCGTGATTGCTCGTTCCAGAAGATTCGTTCTTGCCGATACACGGTCCTAGAGGTTATCGAAAAGCCTGTCAATAGCATGTATGACGGTGCTTCATTTGACCTTGACGACCTATTCGACTGCGAATACTGCGGCTACGAATTGGATGAGGATGGCTTCTGTGACAACTGCGAAGATTATTCGGACGGCATCGCCGTAACCGATGTGACTCGCGTCGAGAAGTGGGACACTCGCAAGAACTACACGAAGCAAAAGCGTGACGCAAATGGAAGGTTCCTTCCTAAGTCGTGATATTTTGGATTACTCCGATGGCCCTAGCAGTAGCAATGCTGCTAGGGTCTATTGGCTTTGTTAACTGGTTCGATGCCAGATATGAATTTACAGGAAGGTGGTGGCACAAAAGATGACGATGATTATGGTTTTGGGAGACACTCACGGCAATATTGATGCTGCCAGTGGTGCGGTTTTCCGTGCCCAAGCCAAGGACATTAAGACTATCGTTCAGGTAGGTGACTTTGGCTATTGGGAGCACTACGACCACGGAGCCTTCCTTGACCAGTTGAGTCGTGCCTGCAAGCGGGCGGGAGTTAATTTCTTCTGGCTCGACGGTAATCACGACAATCACCCGATGCTATGGGCTAAGTACACTGATAAGACAGAAGATGGCTTTATCAAGGTCCGTGAGCATTTGTTCTACATTCCCCGAGGTCATGTGTGGGAGTGGGACGGTCTGAAAATGATGGGTGTAGGTGGAGCCTACTCAATCGACAAGGACTGGCGCATCCAGAAGCAGGGCGGTCACGACACCGAGCAACTATGGTGGAGCACCGAAATGCTGACCGAAGAGGAAATAGAATTTGCCAAGAGTCGGGGCAAGGTAGATATTCTGTTCACTCACGACTGTCCTACTAGTTTTGAGAATCATGCCCCTTGGATGCACAAGTCTGATTTTAACAGTTCTTGGCATCGTCGGCAGATGAATGAAATTGGCACGACTGCTCAACCTGCTTATTGGTTCCATGGACACATGCACCATTTTGTCCGCTACGACCACAGGACGGGCGGGGACTCATATGCCAAGGTAATTGGTCTGGCCTGTGATGGCATGAAAAATAACTACGTCCTCTTTGACACCGAGACTCTAAAGGTGTAAAATAGGACTATGCAAAAGGCTAACAAAGTACAACTATTAAATAACAACCCCGTCGTGGTCAGCCAAATTTTGGACGACTCCGGGGCGGTTTTGGACCAAAGAATTGTAGACCCTGCCGATGTTCTGCGAGACAGCCCCGAATTGGCTCAGGAATATTTTGACACGGTGGCCGGACGGCTTAAGGACATAGCAAAGGATTTTAAGGCCGATGCTGATGACCCCCAGGCAGCCTTCGATTTGGCGGAAGAATTAAATACTTTGGCTTCGGCATTTAGAAATTTCGCCGGGGTAGCCTTAAGATATTCAGAAACACCCGACCCGGAATAATTCGGGTCGGCCTGGTCCCTTAGTCCAGCGGAAGAGACAACAGATTTAAAACCTGTCCAGCGTGGGTTCGAATCCCACAGGGACTACGCATGAAATTGACTTTTAATTTCATAGCCTCTATAATACAAATAGAGGGAGTAATTATGGACTGTCCATATTGTGAAGATAGTGTTATGATTGCACCCTACGATGAAGCATTGCAGGGCTGTGACTGGCTAATTTGTGAAAATTGCGGCTGGTCCGAAGTGACTGCGGGTGCTAATCTAAAAACAACATCATTCCGGAAGTTGTCATTTTTAGATATGGAGGTGCAAAATGGTAGACGAAACAACCGCAAACGACAAGGCAAGGCAGGAGCGACTAGAAGCCGCATCCGAAGAAACCGCCCGTCACGAAGAACAGCGTTCTCTAGGTCCAGACGACGTAGAGCACGATGACGACGTGAAGGGTCCACGACTTGTTCAGCGAGCAGGCTATGACCACGGTGACGAGGTTCGAGCCAAGGACGAGAGCAAGACTCCATCTGCGCGAAGTGCTTTTTGGGCAAACGCAAATGACGGTCGAGTAGCAGAAACTCGTCGTGCTGAAAAGGACGAGGTTCGCGGAGCCTTTAAGGATTACGAGGAACGTCCAGACATTGAAAGCCGTGCATCTATTCTCGCCCGCGAGAATGCTGCCCCAGGTCAGTACACACATGAAGATTTGGAAGGCGGAAGTGTTGACGCCCCTAAGAATCTGACTGCGGAGAAGTAATTCTTTAGTTAGAATGGAGCAGGCCCGGACTATTGACAGTCCGGGCCGCTCTATGTTATACTGTCAGTGTTGGATGGACTAGCGCGTTGGCATTGCCACCGAGGAAAGTCCGGGCTCCCGAATGACAACCGCGTGGGAGTGTCAAATATCTTTTGCATTGCAAAATGTTAAACATTTTTGACACATTCTTACCACAAAGCCTAACTTAAAAAGCAGGGTCTAATTGGGCGGGAGCAACCGCAAGCAGTCTGAGCGAGTCATTTCGTGATGAAAGACGGGTAGCGGGCTTAGATGGATGCTAGTCTTAAATGACAGAACCCGGCTTACAGTCCAACAAATATGCGCTCGTGGCTCTAAAGGAGGAACAATGTCTAACTACACTTCACTAGACGGTTATCCACTTGACCCGGCTATTGGAATGATGCACCAAACCGCATATGAGGTTTGGTTAGATTCTGACCGTTATGGCGACAAGCCTCGGGCCGCAGCAGCCTATTGTATGTCGCTGGCTGTAGAGGTTCAAGATTTGCGAAATAAGATTGCTGAACTGTCCGCACATTGACACAGTTTAAAAGATATGATATACTTTAAACCATGAAGATGTGTGGAATGTGCAAGACTGAAAAACCCTTTGACGAGTTCCATAAAAAGGCGCGGTCGAAAGACGGTTATCAGTCAAGATGTAAACGTTGTGCTATTGATGCGAACGTCAGGCGTTACAAAGAAAACAAAGAGCGGCTGGTTAAGTATCAAAGAGATTACGACGTGAAGAATGCCCTTAGAATCAGAGTTAACAAGGCTATGCGACTCTATGGGCTTTCTCGGGAAGATGCGGAAGTATTGCTCGCCGCTGAATCTTGTGAAATCTGTGGCAACGGTGGTGTCCTACACATTGACCATGACCACGAAACAGGAGCAGTACGCGGAGTATTGTGTTTAGGTTGTAATACAGGACTTGGAAACTTCAAGGATAGTCCTGAGTTGATGACAAAAGGAATTCAATACTTACGAGCGTCCGTGGCGCAACGGTAGCGCAGGAGACTTTTAATCTTCGGGTTGCAGGTTCGAATCCTGTCGGACGTACGTGGAGGCTTAGTGTATAACACAAGCACAGTCGGCCCTGTAAAGTCTGATGTATACTAAAGGCTGGTCGAAAAGACCTCGGGGGAGCGCCGGGGAGCCAAAGCCAAGCCGTCATAGTGTTAATGGTAACATCTACGCCTTTTAAGCATTGGGATGAGGGTTCGAATCCTTCTGGCGGCACATGAGATATAGAGTAACTATCGAGCAAGGTATGGCTGGTCATAGCGAAACCTTTGACACCATTGCCGAATTAGCAGATTTCCTAGACGTTTGGTTGCGTCCCGGCGTGGACGCCTTCATCAAAGCCGTGGAAGATGAATCCTAAAGACCTGATGGTTGAGCGCCTAAGGCGCGGAGAGGTAATCACCAATTACCGCGAGGGTGGCAATTCCATGACGCCTATCATTAAGCATAGGCAGCCAGTGAATATCCATCCGCTTCCTGATAACCGCCCGGTTGTCAAGGACATTGTGTTTTGCAAAGTTCACGGTCGTTATATGATGCATCTAGTGACGGCCATTGACGGCAATCGCTATCAAATCTCTAATAACCACGGCCATGTGAACGGCTGGACTACACGAGACAAGATTTACGGCATCGTCAGCATCGTTGTAAATGATGACTACGACGGCCCTCACCCTGGAAGTTGGAGGTCATAATGGAAGGTTGCGCCGCCTGCGAGCAAACCGAGTTGGGCAGGCTCGATGAAGCCTTTGACAGAATTTTTGACTGGATGGAAGCGAACGGCATGGACCCGAGTCCTGCATGGGACAGTTTGGTTGACGCTCGCATTTTGATGCATTCAGAATTGAAGAGGCGGGAAGAGTAATGCCTTGCCCTATGTGTTTGCTAGGTTATCCTGAGCCTCATACAAAAGAGGATTGGGCTAGGGTCATGGGTGACCCCGACGAGCGAGAACGTTTGCACGCTATTTGTGACGCTCGCCGCAAAGAGGTTGAGGATGCCTATGGCGGTCCTCACAAGGTTCCGCACGGATTGTGCTATTAAGAAACTTGTCAATACTGCTTGACAGCAGTAGTGACTGAGTGTTATACTGTAGTAACATAGGCCGGTAATTCAGTGGTAGAATGTTTCCTCGACACGGAAGATGTTGCAGGTTCGATTCCTGTTCGGCCTACTCGCTCGGTGAAATAGACGAGAGCCTGCGGAGGCTATAGACTCGCGGTAGGTGCTTGCCGTCATAGCACAGTGGTAGTGCGCTTTCTTGGTACGAAAGAGGTCGAGAGTCCGATTCTCTCTGACGGCTCGGAAGATAGGAGATATATGGATACACTCCATGTTACGCTCCCTGGAAAATATAAAAAGGTAAAAACATACCAACCCAGGATATGTAGCGAATGTACGAATCCCTTAAGTATTTACAATCCGAATCTATTATGTGCAGCATGTTCAAAGGGGAAATTAAATGCAACAGACACATTGGGACCAGTATTGTCTAGAACAACTGGTTGAAAATGGTACCCAAACGACTCAGTTGCTCATAGAGCAGAATGAGTTTCTTAAGAGTATCGCCGCCAGTCTCGAAAGACTAACCACGCCTCAGACGAAAGAGCAGGATAAATAATGTCCAAGATTGAACTTGACTATGACCAGGCCCATGAATTCGTGCTCAACCAACGCAAAATTGGTTCAAAGGTGCGATGGGATGGATGGGACATAGTAATCTGGAAGCACAATCCGAATGGCTTCACCGACAAGCATGGAGCCTTCCGTGATGGTCGATGGGGAGTTCAAATTGCAGTAGCGCCAGACAGTCGTGGTATCTGGAAGGTGCCTAAGCGATATGTCAAACATTCTCGATGATTTAGGCTTAGACCCGGATACTGTCACCTGGCAAGATTTGGCAGCCTGCAAGGGCATGGAATTAGAATGGTTCTATGAAGATTATGAGAACGATGCTGTTCATGCCCGCAATGCAGATTTAGTTTGTGCTTCCTGTCCTGTCGTCGCTGCGTGTGCAGCGGCGGGCAAGACTAAAAAGGAAGAGGGCCTTTGGGGCGGTGTTTATTGGAACGGAGCAGGCAAGCCTGACCGTGTACGCAATAGGCATAAAACCGATGAGGTCTGGAAAGACTTAGAGAAAAAGACAGGACTGAAACTACACAAGTGAGCAAATTCTACACCGAAGATATGTACCGAGACATTCGGAAGATTAAGAAACCATATCCCTTCCACGTAGATATTGTGGAGCACAGTGAAGGTCTTGCACTCCGTATTTATGAAGATGACATTATGCGCTTCAACGATGGTCAACGATATGAAATCGTCAACTATCTTGGAGAAGTGCTAAAGTCTATTGAGACATACGGAATTCCATGCCATATTCAGGGAGCAAAAGGTGGAGTCCCAGGACGAGTACGACCCTAGTCCAATGCTGGTCATTCTAAACGAGCCTAGAATTCTAGGAGTCGTATTAGAATTGGGCTCTTTCGCTTCGCTGATTTGGTACACTGAGGGCGGAATTTCCTATCAGGAATGGATGGAAAATTCAGAATTTACTATAGTGAATGAGGAACCGGAATGACTTGTGCGTGTTGTGGAAAGCCAAGGGCGACTATCAAACCACGCAAATCTTCGATAATTTCGAATGTTACTTTGCTTTGCTGCGAAGATTGCCACAATAAGAAATTAGAGCCCCGCTATTTGGTGGTGCTGGTAGGTCGTAGCAAGGGCATGGATGCCGTGAGAGACTTGATTGTTAATCATAGGTATCTAGGTGATGAAATTACCGCCGCAGAGTTGACAGTCTGACCTGCGGCTGCTATACTAGAACCAAGCCCACAACCCCCGGTTAAATCCGGCCCTGCGGGGAAGCGTCAGTTGTGGGTCATGGGGCCATCGGTTAATGGCAAACCAATTCGTTTACACCGAATGACTGCGGGTTCGACTCCTGCTGGCCCTACCAACTTTGACTTTTAGTGACCTTTCGACTACAATTAAGGCATGACAAAAGCCACAAGAATTTATCTCTATATCGCTAAGCAACCGATGTTATGCGTCGAGTGGCTCATTTCCTTGACATTAATCATTGCTTGTATTTGGCTTTTGACACCTTGGTACCATGTTTCAGACCAGCCGGGATTTATGTCCCATACTACAATTGTTATTGTAGGATTGGCATTTTTCGTTGCCAGCACCATTTGGGCGGTAGCCCTGGGCTGGCGGAAGTGGAGATATTCAACTAAGGTAAGGCGTTTCTTTACCTTTACAATGTCTATGTATTTCATGTTCTCAGGATTGGCTCGGGCATTTACTCCCGGCCCTGGACGAAATACATGGCCAGCCACCGTTATATTCGCGCTTATTCTCGGTGTAGCATATCTAAGGCTACGATGGGAACAAGATGGCTGATGGTACAGAGGCATGGCTAGCACTTATTGGTGCAACCTTTGGTGGCGCGGGACTAAAGTTCATTGAGTATTGGCTAGGCCGAGATAAAACTAAGGTTGATGAAGCAACACAAATTCGTTCAGAATTACGAGAAGAATTGTCGGGCCTGCGTATCCAAGTCGAAAGTTTGGAGAAGCAGGTTACCGAATGGCGGGACAAGTACTATGAGATTGTCCAAGAGTTAATAGATGAGAAATCTAAATCACTGCCAGCGCCACGAAAGCGCAGGAAGGCGACACCTAAGGATGATGAAGAATAATGCACACGATATGTAGGTAAGTGCCTGAGTCAGATGGTCTGACTAATATGGGCACACCTTCGGAGGTGTGTAATGAATCTTGGACCTGTAGTCAAAATCAAGTCCAACTCTAAAAAGGCTAAGAAAGGTCTACCAAAGCGAACCGGCAAAAACCGCGACCGCCAAAAGACCCGATATCCAGCCTATCTCAGCCGCTTGGTCGCAAAGCGACAAGCACGCGCTGAGGCACAAGCAGCCGCTCACGCTCGCAACGTAGCCCGAGGTTACTCAGAGTGGGATTTGGCAAAAGCCAAGCGTCTAGCCCGACGACACGCTTGACAGCAGGGGGCCAGCAATGATATGCTGGCCCCCTCAACAACGATTGGAGATAGGTATGGCTAAGAAAAGCCCGGGACAAGAGTTTGTAGAGGGAGCATTTTTCGTTCCCCTCGTCATATTTGTTTTTATGTTCTTCTATGCATGGATTGTCATGCTCATGTGGGGAGCATTTGTTAGCAACGTTCACTTTGTTGCTCTGCCGACCATTGGCTATTGGGCCTGGTTCTTCGGCTTGAACACTCTTGATTGGGTTGCTAGCGTTGCCCATTTGAGTCTAGGTGTTTCGCTCATTCGTATTCGTGACGCTATCCGAGGCGAATAATGGAAAACGACCTCATTGACGATATCCTGATGTATGCAAATCAGGACGGTCCAGCGTGTCCGGCTGATATTGCCATGACCGCTGTTGAGGTCGTGGAAGCGAAAGTTTTACGAACTGTTGATGACTTCATTGAACAGTATGGTCATTTTACAGTTTGTAAGGAACTGCTCACTAAACTGAGAGCAGAAGTTTATCAAGGTTTATCGGGAGAGTAACTAATGAAATGGGTTGCGTTTATCTTTGCTCTTGTGCTCGGTTTGGTAGAGTTCGTTTTTCGAGCCGTCATCTTTGGGGCATTTTTCTTTACGTTGCTAGGAGCAGTCATTTTGGCAGAATTCGATTATCTGCCCGGGTGCTTCGTTCCGTATCTTTGGGTCATGGCCAATAAAATCATTGACAAGACCTGACCTTGATGGTACACTGATGCCATGAAAAGATACTGGACAAGTGACATTCATTTTGGCCACCTGAACATCATAAAGTACTGTGATAGACCGTTTAGTGAGCCAGCGGATATGAATGCCCAAATGATTGAACGATGGAACGAGGTCGTTCAACCTGACGATGTAGTCATGGTTCTAGGTGACGTAGCCCTGGGTAAAATTAGAGAAACACTCCCCCTTGTGGGACAACTAAATGGTAGGCTCTTTTTAGTCCCCGGCAATCACGATAGGTGCTGGCCAGGACACAAGGGATTTACTACTTGGACTGACAAGTACGTTGAGGCCGGATTTGAGAAGGTTCTCCCCGTACAGGAAATTGCTCATATCGGCAATGATAAGACGCCGGTCGCAATTTGTCACTTCCCTTACCATGGCGATAGCCATGAGGATGACCGCTACGAAGAGTGGCGTCCGAAGGATTTCGGGATGCCCCTACTTCACGGCCACGTCCACGACAAGTGGCTTACAAATGGCCACCAGTACAATGTGGGCATGGACGTTCACGATTTCAGGCCAGTGGCCGAGGAAGAAATCGCTGATTGGTTGGAGACACTGTGACAAGAAAGCGCATGTTCGAAAATAAGGACTATGTTGCTATCCCGCGAGAAGTGTGGGACAAATTCTGCGCGGTGTCTCCCGACCTTTATACGAATAGTTCATGGGCCAGGCGTGAATGGACCGAGGTTATTGCCTTGCTGAACTATTCTAAAGTTGGCTTTAGTGGCGAGAAGATGGAAGCCATTCTCGACCAGTACGTAAAAACATTGGAGGCGCGTCATGCAGATGAAGCAGACGCAGACGCTAAAGATTGAGGGTCCGCTCAATAACGAACCTACCTATGGCGACCTCATTGAGTTTTGCAACAAGGCCGAGGCCCTGGGCGCTCCTAAGTCTGCTAAGGTAAGTTTGACTCGCTACGTTGGTTCGTCGTCCTATGACGACCGTGGCAGTTGGTCAATTACAATAAGTTGGACTGAGACAGAGTGAGTCAGAGGTTTACTATTGTTGACGGTGCCCGCCGACCTCCGTATAGATTTGACTATTGGACAAGCAAGCGCATCATTTTTGAGCGCATGATTCTGACCACGGAGACTGACTGGACACGGTACGACCCAACGACTCAGCAGATTGAAGAATTTATCGAGTTCCACATTCACAAGTTTGCAGGTTACAAGGGTGAAGTTGAGTGGTACGAATACTATCTCCACACTCTTGACAGGGTGGACGTGGGCGTGTATGATGTTGTTGTTGCTCAGGAATGGCTAGACTAGGAGACAAAATGGGTGGTATTTACATATTACATTTTGACGCTCCGGTCAGTTTCAAGGACGCGAATAAATATGGTGACCAGCGACATTACGTTGGGTATGCCAGAGACTTTGATAAAAGAATTGACAAACATTTGATTGGCCTTGGTTCGAAAATGACGCAGGCTGCAAAAAGTCAAGGGGTTTCATTCGTTGTCGCGGGACAATTCCCGATAGAGTCGCTTTTGTTGGAGCAAGATATTACAAAGCAAGTTAGAAAGTATTGTGATATTTGCAAGACTAGCGGAGTTTATGTATGGGAACTGCCTGACGGTCGGGTCGTGGCAGATAGAGATAAAAACTTTTTGTCAATCGAAGGTCAATCCAATGACTATCGAAAAATGAGAGAGTTGGCTTTGGCTGCTGGTGCTATGGGCATATTCGACGGTGCGCCGAGATTTCTACCAAACCATTACAAGTTCTAATTTGCATTAGAATGGTCCCATGTGGTAAAATGGGACCATGAAGCAATGTACCGATTGTAAAGAAACAAAGCCTCTCACAGCCTTCACAAAAAACAAAGGCTCAAAGATGGGCGTCTATTCTATGTGTAAGGTCTGTCGCAGTCGTAGGCGCACAGCCGACCCTCTAAAAACCTTGGCCGGAACCATTCGATATAAGTACGGCATGACATTGATAGATTTTACACGCATCCTTGACAGCCAGGGCGGCGTCTGCTATATTTGTGGTACAGACGAGCCAGGAGGTCGAGGATTTTGGCATGTAGACCACGACCATCGCTGCTGTCCAGATGTTAAAACTTGTGGAAAGTGCGTGCGCGGTATCCTATGTGTTCGTTGCAACCTACAAGTTGGTGGAGCCGAAGCCATTTTAAGTAAATTCGACAATGACTCAGACAAAATGTTGGCCTATATCAACAGGAGACTCTAATGATTATTACAGTGGTTGGCCCTATTGACTTTTGGTGGCACGAGAATTGGGAATCTCCTAAGCACCTGGCCTACATGGACTGGCGCAATCACATTTCTAAGGCGCTGGTTGAGGCTGGTCACCTTGTCTACCACCCACACAATGCGTTCAAAGGTGCGTGGGACGAGCGGGCACAGATTGTCAATGACGTGGCAATCGTTCACAGTGACCTTCTCATTAATCTTCGTCCTGAGGGCGTGCCTGCCTATGGGACCGAGGCGGAAGTTAAAATGGCGGAAGAGTATGGCATCCCCGTTTTGGCAGCACCGCCAGGAAATTATCTGAACATCGAAAATCTTATTAAGCCATTGGATGACCCATATGACGACGTTCAAAGGAAGAGTTATACAAAATGCTAGTATTTGATTGGGTAGACGACGAGCAATGCAATATTCGCTGGGGCGACAGCACTATCATTAATGTTAATCACGATGAAGATGGCTGGAACGGTATGGAGCGAATTATCAATAGCCTCAAAGAACTCGCTGACCTCAATGGCATTGAGTGGCGCGAGAAGGGCGACCCCAATGTCTGACAGGCGTCGATTTGAATTGAAGGATGAGCATTTGGCTCTCCTCACCCGCGCAAATATCGGCTGGCAGGATGCTGAAACAGGCGCTCCCGAAATTGACCCTAAGCGGCCATATGGTAATTCAGATGTTGCCGGGGACGTTATGGAAATTCTCGGTTGGGAAAATCAAGTTTGTCCTAACTGTGACTATCCTCTAGATGTTGAGAATAGTGACCAAACCCGTACCAAGGCTATGCAAATCCACCGTGAGACTCAGATGGCCCTAGAAATTGTGCTTGCTACTAAGTCATTCTATCCGGGCATTTACGAGGCTTCTACTTATGGACGGGATTGGAAATATGTCGGACCAACCTGAGATTCATGTTTTGGGGAAGGCTCACGAATGTTTGCGTTGGCTGCCCACCCCTGACTATGACAAACATAAACTAGTGATTAAGTGTGTCTGCGGTAACGTCTTTGAGTGTCGATATTTAAACTATTCCGAAGATTATTGTTGGGGCACCTACGGCTTAAATCTAGTAGATACGCTTGACGGCGCAAACGTAGTCATGCTATAATAGACCTATCAATGAAAGCGTGTACTAGTTGTAGAGAGTCTAAGGACGAGTCTGCGTTTTCATGGGCATCGAAGGCATCCGGTCGGCTTCGCAGTAAGTGTAAAGATTGCGAAAATGCTATCGCCAGATTAAACTGGCTAGCAAATGCAGACCTAAGGGCTAGAAATGCGAGCAACAAGAAAAAGCGGAAAGAGTTGGCAAGAGAGTTTGTGCTAGAATATTTGCAGACTCATCCGTGCAAGGATTGTGGCGAATCCGACCCGGTTGTATTAGAATTTGACCACTTGTCTGACAAGTGCAAGAATATTTCTGATATGGTCGATAAGGCATATGGACTCATTACAATCCAACTAGAAATACAAAAATGTGAAATCGTCTGCGCCAACTGTCATCGCAGAAGAACCGCTTCTCGCGGGAGTTGGTACAGAACTAAGTAAACTGAGGCTTATACAAGCGTAGGCATTCCGGCTTGGCCTCGACCTAATTGAAAGGTGGAAAAAACAAATGTCAACTGCTACAGTTGTAGCCGCACCAGCGGCAGCGCCACGAACGGGCGCATCTAAAAATTACGTTCAAAGCGTCGTCATCGGCGTTGTCCTGACCGCCATTTCCTACCTCGTAGGAATGTGGCTTGGCTGGACTCATTCAATTAATCCGCTTGAAGTATTTGCGGTATTTACGTCTTACGTTTCTACCTACCTTTGCGTTGTAGAACGTAGGTTTAACTATGTTGCAGGAGCAATTTCTTCCGCTGCCTATGCATGGTTGTTCATTGACAGCAGCCTTTTGGCGTCAGCCGTTCTCAATGCCTACCTTGTGCCTACGCTGGCATATGGATGGTTTAGGTGGAGGCAAGATGCTGTCACCCGTCCAGTAGAGCATGTTAAACTAAAAATGATTCCTGTTTACCTTGCTATCACCGGAGCCATTTGGTACGGAGCAACGCAATTAATTACGGCTCTTGGTGGTCATCTGGCCATGACAGACACGCTAATTCTTGTTTGCACCATCTTGGCTCAGTTCCTACTAGACAACAAGAAACTTGAAAACTGGTACGTGTGGGCAGCAGTAAATGTATTTGCAATCTACACTTACTTTACCACTGGTCTAAATCTTGTAGGCTTCCAGTACATTTTCTTCCTAGCCAACGTGGCTTATGGTTGGTTCATGTGGAATAAGAGTCGCAAGGCTACTTTGCCTGCTACTCCTGCATTGTCTGAGGCTGTGCTAGCGGATGCTTACCAAACGCTAGCCTCTCCCGCCGACCTAATGGAAGAGGATGCGCCGGTAGGTGCGAAATGACCGCGTTTGTCTTGATGAAGGCTATGCCCCCCACAAAGGGGCACCTTCATCTAATTCAGTTTGCCAGTAGACTCGCCCCTAAGGTTGTCGTAGTTATCGACACTCTAGAGGATGAGCCTTATGTTGGTCCGCGTGTCACGACGATTCGTGAAGCCGTTAAAGATTTTCACACGCCTGTAGAGGTTGTGCATATCACTGACCCAATTAGTCCCGACCCGAATAGTCCTGGCTTTTGGGAAGAATGGAAGCAAATTATGCTTCGCGTCGGTGCCAAGCCTGGCGACCTTGTGGTTGGCTCTGAGCCGTACTGCAAAAAGGTTGCGGACCTGTTCGATGGTAAGTTTTATCCGTACGACCCGAGTCGTGATATCTTTACGAGCAAGGCTACGGACGTGCGCTTGCACCCGGACAAGTTCTTCTCTGTCATTTTGCCAGAGTTCCAGCACTACCTACGACAGACTGTCACGCTATTTGGCGCAGAGTCAACTGGTAAAACTACGTTGTCTAAGCATTTGGCGGCTGCCAAGAATGGTCACTGGCTAATGGAATGGGCAAGGCCGTATCTTGAAATGAATGGTGCGCCACCGATTACTGTCGAAGTTATGACTGATATCTGGCATGGACAGCGAGCCCTACAAGACCATGCTCGATTTCTAATTGACAAGCCGTGGGTGTTTCAGGACACCGACCTTTTCAGCACGGTAGGTTACTGGAATTTCTGGAATATGAAAACGCCGGACCTACTTAAAATGCAGGCACTCAGTCGCAAGTCCGACCTCTACCTGATTACTAAGAGTAACATTCCGTTTGAGCAAGACCCGATTCGATATGGTGGTGACGTTCGAGAGAGCGACGACCAATTTTGGATTGACCTTGCTGAGCAGCATTGCTTAAACTATCGAGTGCTAGAATCGGCGGACCCGAATGACAGGATGCAAGAGGCATTCGCTTATTTGAATGAGCATTGGCAGGAGCGGGTAGCAAGTCATTTGGCCTATGAAAGATTTGAGTCCCCTCTGACCATTGCAGGCGTTCAGAACTTGACGCCTGCCTGACCGTATGCTACAATAAATCATGCCCTAGCAGGCACACTCACGGCCACCAGCGAGCCTGTCGCTGCATAATATGAACTGTAACAACAAGGCGTGCAACACCGCAATTCGTACCCACCTGTGGGTAGTAGATGAGAGGGCCTATTGCTCTCCATGGTGTGAACGAAACAAAGGTAAGCACCCAAACAGCAAAAAGCGAGGATAATTCCTCGCCCTGCCCGATTCGTTTAGTGGTAAGGACGCAAGATTCTCAATCTTGTAACGAGGGTTCGATTCCCTCATCGGGTACGTATGGGATTTCTCCCACCAACTATAGGAGTAACTAAATGACTACTAAGGATTTCTGGACCGGCGTTCTGATTTTTCTTTGCGTATGTGCCGTTCTGGCCGCAATTGCCGTTCCTAGTGCGATTACCGCACATGAAAATAACCTAAAGACTCGCGCTAATATCGCTGCGTGCTATAACAATGGCGGCGTTTGGCTCGATTATGAATCTTTCTGCCTAAAGAACTAAGGAATTCTAATGGGATACGTTCTCAAAAATCCGGACAATGAATTTGGCCGGAAGGTTTGGAATGTGACTGAGCGTTGGGGCGTTGATAACGTCGCATTAACTACCCTGATGGGTGGTGGAATGAGCGCCGTTGTTTTGGGCATTCCTCTAGGTGTATCTTGTGCTCCATGGGGCCTATTCGGGCTCACTCCCCTTGCTCTCTGCATTATCTTTTGGGTCGTGTGGTGGATAAATATTCTATGTTTCTCGGCACTTTTGCCGACCAAAGAGTATTATGGTAGTGGACACGAATTCAACAAGTCTAAAAGAACTGACCGAATAGAAGATTACTACGCTGGATTGCCAAAGAGCGAGCGTGCTGACCTTAAGCCTGCGTACAAAAACGTCATTGAGGTTGCGGACAGAATGCACGCTGACACGGTTGAATTTAAGAAAGGCGCTAAGTATATTGCTGACCGACGTGAGGCAATGAAGGAAGCCTTCTATGCTTGGCAGTCTGCCGACGTTCAGCGGCGTCGTGTAGGCTTGCCAGATAACTATGACCTAGAGTTGGTACAAAGATTGGCGACGGAGAAAAAAGAAATCGCCAACGAACTTGAAAAAACTAACGTTGAACTAGGCTTACACTAGTGTTAATTTTGTTGTGGACGCTGATTCCGATTGGCTTCGCACTAGGGATTGGAAATACAATCGTGTGGTTTAAGAATAAGCCTGAAAAAGACAAGGTTGTTGAGTCGCGTACTGCGGCTCAGCCGTCAAGTTGGATTGACGAATCTGGTAAATATCACATTCGGTCATATCCTGACTACGTTACGTGTTCAAACCTTAAATGTAATGCTGTTGTTGCTGCATTCAAGGGCGACAAGTGCCCGAACTGCGGCTTTATTCTGTAAGGGGCTTAGATGATTGAAAACTATGCGGCGGTTTACTTTAACCGTGCCCGCCAGATTATGCTGGCTGAGGCTCCCGGCAAGATGGTTACAATGCAAGTTTTCCAGAAGAACGAGGCTGTGCTATGTGGAATTGACGAGGTTGTGACCTTGTTGCAGCAACAGACAAATGGGCTTGGAATCAAGTCTCTGTCTGACGGCGACCATATTGCACCACTAGAGCCAGTTTTGGAAATCATTGGGCCGTACGCTGAGTTCGCCCATTTGGAATCTGTCTATTTGGGCATTCTTGCTCAGCAAACTAAGGTCGCGACGAATATGTCTAACGTCGTTACCGCCGCAGCGGGAAAGCCAGTTTTGTTCTTTGGTGACCGATTCGACAACTTTGCTAATCAGGTAAACAACGGTTACGCTGCATATGTCGGCGGGGCGAATGGATTTGCCACTCAGGCCATGGTTTCTAAGTTTAACGGAGAAGCCACAGGCACGATGCCTCACGCTCTTATTGCAGCGTTTGACGGTGACGTGGTTGCTGCAAGTCGAGCATTTCGCAAGCACTTCCCTGACGTGCCTCTGATTGCCCTGGTGGATTTCAACAATGACTGTGTGACTGATTCCATCCGATGCCTAGACGCATTTGGTAAGGATTTGGCTGGCGTCCGTCTGGACACGTCTGAAAAATTGATTGATACCTCATTGGAATTGGCAGCCAAGGCACACAGCCTGGACATTGATTCTCCTGCTAGGTGGCAAGGCGTCTGCCCTGCGCTTGTAAATAACGTCCGTCAGGGCCTTGACAGGTATGGGGGTCAGCATGTTAAGATTGTCGTGTCTGGCGGGTTCACGGCCAACAAGGTTCGAGCATTTGAATCCGGGTCTGTGCCGGTAGACGTATATGCTGTTGGTAGTTCTATCATTCAGGGCTCCAATGACTTCACCGCAGATATTGTTCGTCCGACTGTCAAGGTTGGTCGGGAATATCGAGACAGTTCTAGATTGGTGGCACGATGACTCAGGTTACATGGACGACCGGCTGCACCCCTCCGAAAGTTGACGGCTGGCGGGTTGAAACCAAAAAGGTTCGTGGTGTCTATCAAGTAGAGATTCGTAGAACTTTCGAACGTGCTGGCCAGATACTTGTCATCGTGGGCAAGGACGGCTATAATTACGGGCAGACGGACACAATCAAATCTACTCGTCGGCCTCCGCACGACCGTTGGCACAAGTCAACGAGAGGCTACAACGTTAGATTTTCTTCTAACCAGGCTATTGATATGACCTGGCAGGATTTGGATGAGTTAAACTATATCATCAAGCAGGCTAAGGATATTTTGGAGACATTGCCATGACCGCAGCACTTATTGTCGTTGACGTTCAGCGTGACTTTTGCGAGGGCGGAAGTCTAGCAGTAACGGGCGGGAAAGATTTGGCCCTACGTCTTGGCAAGGACGTTCTTCCTAATGCTAAGACTACTTATGAGTTGGTAGTGGCAACGAAGGATTATCATTTGCCGCACAGTTCAAATGACGGACATATTTCAGATACCCCTGATTATGTAAATACCTGGCCTGCCCATTGTGTTTCGGATACTTCGGGCTCTTGGTTCCAGCATCCATTGACTTCCCACCTCTTTGATGATATCTTCAAAAAGGGTCGTGGAATCGCAGCCTACAGTGGCTTTGAGGGTGTCGGCTGGATGGGATTTACCCTGCACGAACTTTTGAAGCAACGTGAAGTCACTGACATTGACGTTGTGGGAATTGCCTTTGACTATTGTGTTCAGGCCACCGCCAAATCGGCGGGGGAATTGGGATACAATGTTACAGTTATCAAAGATATGACTGTTAGTGTTAATCCTGACAATGACGACTGGAACACTAAGGGCCTACTCAGTAGAGGAATTAACGTAGTATGACAAAAGATGAATTAATTGCAGAACTTCAAGCAATTCCGGGCAATCCGGTTGTGCTTGTATCTAGTGATGAAGAGGGAAATCGCATAAAGCGCCTGGCAGACATTAATGTCGGACCAGCAATAAAGCATGATTGGGAGATTGATTTAATCCACCCACTCGACCTCAAAGAATATGACGATGAAGATTTGGAAAAGGTCTTTGAGGCAATTTGCTTGTGGCCTTGACAGTCCCTAGAAGTCTGTGTTATACTAGTACATACGAGAGGGAGCCTGGCCCTCATGGTCATCGCGCCGCGCAGCGGCCAACCGGACAAAAAATGGGCACATGCCGTAGAAGAGTCTGTTGGTATTGGTTCGCCTGTCTTTCAAACAGGAGGTCGCGGGTTCAATTCCCGTCTACGGTACGACAATAAGATTCCCGAAGGATAAGGGAGTCTGGCGGGAAATCCAACCGCCGCCGACGAGAGCGGCGCAAAACTCTAGCGGGTGACCGTAGGTTGAGGGAGCGTGTCTGTAAAACACTACTCTGTCGGTTCAAATCCGACCACCCGCACGTTAACCGGAATGAGCGAAATGAACTTGATTCAGGGGATTAATAGCCATTCTTGCACCGTCCGTGAATCGGTGCTATTGGGATAGTAATTCAGTGGTAGAATACTTCGTTGCCAACGAAGCCGTCGCCGGTTCGACCCCGGTCTATCCCTCGGTGGCGGGGAGGTCACAAGCCTCCCCGCCGAACCCAAACTTGTAAAGTCCAAGGCCGTCGCGCTGGTTCCCTCTATCGGCGGTGAGGATAGTGTGAAAGATATATGTTAGTACGGGATTGTTGTGGGAACTCTGAGTCCTGGCCATATATCGCTTTACTTGACAGCATACTGCCGACCGTGGTATGCTGTACATGGTGGCTGTAATCGAGAGGTTCAGATAACTGATTGTGACTCAGTGTACGCGGGTTCGAATCCCGTCAGTCACCCCAATAAATCCATAGCCGTCAGATTGGCGGCTATAACTATTCGGAGGTAAAAATGACTGTTGCTCTAGTTCTATTGTTTGTAGTTCTCGTTCTCCTGGTTGTTTTGAGCGTTCGAATCAACAAGCGAAGGATTGCAAAACGATATGGTGATGAAGGGCTTGATGCTCCCCGGCCATGGCTTACCGACCCGAAATTTGACCCACGAAACAGCAGCCGAGTTACGGCTGAAAATGTTGGAGGGTTTGGCAGCACAGAAGCGACCGGCTGATGACTGACCAGGGGGAGGAACGCGGCTGTGTAGTTAAAGACTGCCCGCATCCCCTAAATTGTCCAATTCATTGCCCTTGTGGCTACCCATGGAATGACCACCCGGAGGGAACAAAATGATAGCCGTCTGGATGCTAATTGTCATTTTCTTTTTCCACTGGCTTGCAGACTTCGTTTGGCAGCCGGACTGGATGGGCAAGACTAAATCTAAAGACTGGAATGTTCTTGGCAATCATTCTTCCCGAATTGGTATCGGCTCCGCTGTGGCGGGATTTGTCATTCTGGCAATTCTAGGTCATATAGACTGGATGGGACTGGAATGGTTTATTGTCGTCAATGCTGTTTCACACTTTGTCATTGATGCCGTGACCAGCCGAATTACTGGCCACTATTGGGCTCAGGAACGAGTCCACGCATTCTTTGTTACGATTGGCTTTGACCAATTCTTGCACATGACCATTGCGGTCAGTACGTTAGCGTGGTTTCTAGTATGATTCAAGCGCGGTGTTGGGGTGGACCTAATCACAATCAGGTAATCGCCGTCAAGCCAGGCGACCCCTATCTAGAACTACAAAAGTACGCTGGCGTCCGTGCAGCCAACGAGTACGATTACCAAAATGCCGGATTGATAGTGCCGACTAAGCGCGGACGCTATTGGCTTACGCCCGATACAGATAAAAAGGGCAACCCTATTTATGCATGGACAGGTTGGAAATGAGCAAGACAATTGCATTTGATTTTGATGGTGTGCTACACTCATATGTTAGTGGATGGACGGGGCCGGTTCCTACTGACCCACCTGTTCCCGGCGCTGTAGAGGCCATACACAAATATTTAGACGAAGGGTATAGTGTCGTCATCCTAACGACCCGCGCAGAAACAGACGAGGGCCTAGAGGGCACGAAGAATTGGCTTAGGGAAAATGGCTTCCCGCCACTAACCGTAACCTTTCATAAGGTGCCTGCAATTGCCTATATTGACGACCGGGCTGTTCACTTCGACCCATTCAATCACGATTGGGAGAAGGTTCACGCTGACGTAGCCAAAATTGACAGTCGTCCGCGCCGGACCCCAAATGAATTGACAAAGGGTTGGGCTTGGGATTGACAGGTAGTGTAGCAACTGCTATACTATTTGTGGGGCCGTGATGTTTAACGGTTAGCATGTAACTCTTCCAAAGTTAATGTGTCGGTTCGAATCCGGTCGGCCTCACGTTATGGCGCAAATACTCACAAGTAAAGAGAGACACTATCATGTAATGACAGGTGTCCCCGGAGTATTGCCCTTTTGTGACGTTGCGTATGATAATCCTACAGAAGCCGTCACAACCTTTCTGAAAATTTCAGATAGTCTCGCTGGCGGGCGGATAAAGCCCGAGCAACGATTTCAGGCGGAAGCACAACTTTATACAGTGTTTGATGAACAAACAGATTATGGTGTATATGTTGAGTGCCCGCCTTTTCGCATTATGATAATGGATTGCGATGAATGTAAGTCCGCCCTACTGAATTGAGATATGTTGAGGGAAATACTAATTAAGGGTTGCGCTCCTACCGACAAGTGTAAATGTCCTTGTCACGGCAACGCCCATTACAAGCACATTGCGGCCTGTTGCTGTAGCCATAGGTATAAGCGCAATTGCCCAATATGCCAAAGGAATCAAAATGCCTACGCCGGAATCCCACGTTCATAATTGGGTCGGTGGCTGGACATATAACGGCAAGGTTTATCGTGACTGTTATGGTTGCGGAAGTATTCTTAGGCCCAATGGAACCATTGGTAGACCTAAGTATATAGACAGAGATTATTACAGGAGTATGTATGCCCGTTGGGTTGAGCGTCGTCAAGGATGACGACGGAATAGTTTGGATTGATAGCAAGACCCTCGTTGCATCGTTTCGAGAGGTTGAGGAAGCCTTAAATAAATTCACTACCGGCCAGCAACTAGACGCATTTGGTAGCATCGGTGAGTGGTTTAAAGTTCTCGTTGACGATTTGGAATCGTCCCTAAATGGAACGCCGGAAGAGGATGATGACGTTGTGGTGGAGTAAAACTGAGCCACGCCCGCCAAGGAAGGCTTATTATCCTTGGGGACCATTTGATGACGCTGTAGTCAAGCGCATCGAAGATGCTTTGATGAATGACCTATTTCTCTATGAGAATCGAAAAGTTTTGTCAGAGTACGATATCACCGTTAAGTTTGATAAATGGGGCGCAACGCTCCATGTGAAGCGTCCGCCATATCTTGTGGTTCCAGAAATTGTACCAGTTGACGGACCACCCGCAGATGTGGTAGAATAGAGCGTAGCACAAATCTTTACCTACGGTAAGTATTGTGCTAACATTCCCTTGTGGTCTAATTGGTAGGACAACAGACTTTGAATCTGTCCGGTTTAGGTTCGAATCCTAACGAGGGAGCGTGTGTTTAATTGAAGCGTGTGACAATTACGAGCCTGACATTTGGCAGGCCGAGCGTGAGGGTGTCCTGTGTACCGGAATGGGCTGGGAGCCGAATTGCATAAATTGTGGGGAAAAACGATGGCTCCACCCGAGAAAAAAGGATGAGAATGTCAACGTTTGATGAACTCAACAAGGTTATTCCGTATGTCAAGACTGGCGACATTCATTCCCAAGTTCTAGAAGTCTACGACGACGTTCGCATTAAGCAGCCAGGACGCCACGCTTTCGAAACCCGCCCACAAGGCGGGGATTTTGTTGTTGAAGTCAATTGTGATAATGCCGGATGGGCCTGGAAGAAATTCACCCATGAGGATATTTTCTATGACCTCGATACTAAAGTGGCAGCAGATGAAAACTACATGCAAACCATCTTCGCCCCGGCTCTTGCTAGAGTTGTTGTTGAGGGAAGCGACCCCCTAGACGCGCTCAGCACCGGAGCCGTACTCGACGGCCTTAAAGTTTATTCTATGTTACGTGCTTCTCAGGTACTTGCCGTAGCCGAGCATAGGCGCTATGCTAGGTTCGAAGCGCGTGGTGGAGGGCGTTTTCTGCCCGCACGATTCGCTCTAGGAATTATTTTCAAGCATTGGACGGGCGCAGATGCCGCAGCGATGCAGAAAACCGGCAGCAACGGTTTGCAAATCTTAGAAAAGAGATTTGGCACACCGCCACTATTGAAGGATTTAGTATGAGTGATGAGCAAGTCCTCTTGGACATTGCCACGACAGAGTTTTGGGTTAAAATGTTGCGACACGTTTCTGAGTGTCCACTTCCGGGGGAGGAAGATGTATTCCCTGAGTTGACCAAAGCCTACCGTGCAGGATTTGAGGGGGCCGCACAAGCAATCGAAACCGTTCTTGACCAGTACAAATTAGGATTGGAAACTACTGATGAAGCATCCGATACCAAGCCGGACTAGACTTGCTGACGGCTATTTAGATTTTATGGGCGAAGCCTTTGACGAGGGTTTTATTGGCGTACCTATTGCTGCATATGTCATCGCAATTATTGTAGGATTGTGTGGCATTGGTCAATTCCCTCTGGCCGCAATTCTAGCCTGTACTCTTGCCTGGGTGCCGTGGGTCGTATTTACAATTACAATGGTTTGTATGGAGAGTGGCCGAGAGAAAGAATTCAACAAGAAAATTAGTGAATCCTACAACAAGTCTCAATTGTGTTCTGATGCCGCGCGTGATACGGCTGAACAAATCGTTAAAGAAATTGTTCGTATTTCTAATCGCAAAGCGCCGGATGACATTAAGCACTCCACCATCAATAAGCGCATTAAGTCTCTTGATGCTCTAGTTGATGCTGATAACAGGCTTCATGCGGAATTGGCCCGTCAGTCAATTGATGACGACGGCCTCGACCATGTAACCTCCGTCATTCAATCAATTAATGAAACTACGAAGGAACTGGTTGCTAGGAGAACACAGTGAAGCACCCGATTTCACGTCGTCAGCGAGCCTACGAAGCCTATGGTAACTTTTGGTTTGGCGAACAGAGCGACGGCGATGCGTTTTTCTTTGTAGGAGTTTCCTTAATTGCTAGCATCATTGTTGGCCTATGTACAATTGGCACTTGGCCAGTTTGGGCTAATCTTTTGGCCACTCTCGCCCCTATTACTTTCGTAGTTCTATCAATTGGTGCCGGGTTTGTTTGTGTTAAAGACAAGGATTTGTGGGAGTGGCACTCTTCCATTGACAAGGCTTGGAAGATAGCGGAGGGTTGTTCTGATACTTCTCGGGACACCGCCTACGAAGCCGTTAACGAAATTGTGCGAATAGCCCGACGCAACGCCTCTAATGAAATTAAGAGTGAACACATTACGAAGCATCTAAAGACACTTGAAGAATTGCAGCAAGTAGATATTAACTTGCAAAATGAGTTGGCGCGGGAGTCTATGAATGACTTGACTATCCAGACCATGCGTAATACAATCAATGCTATCGAGTCCGCACGACAAGACCTAGTTGCTAGGAGAGCATAATGGGGCATCCTGTACCGCTCGCAAGGCGAGCGCAAGCCAAAGTTTGTACATGGGATTGGGAACTACCTGTAATAATACTGACCGTGCTATATGGATTTGGTGCGGTTATGGGTATTATTGGTGCGCTCAGTCATTTTAGTAGCGACCCGATGCCTTGGCTTGCAGTTATTATTTGCTTGACGTGGGCCTTGCCGTTCTATGCAATTGGCTTCGGCACTAAGTTCAATTACAAAAAAGGAACTCCGCTTTTGGCATATGCCTGGGAGTTGGATGACGCTTACAAAATTGCCTGCGGCCTCAGCGACCTATCAAGGGATGCGGGGATGCGCTGTGTGACTGATATGAAGCGATTGGTACAACGTTCTGGCAGCGGTTCATGGAAGTCCGACCAACTGCGTGAATACCGTTACGCACTAACCCGTTTGCAAACTGAGGATACTGCGATGCAGACAGAGATTGCAAAGCAAACTTTGAACAACGATGGACTTCGAGATTTGGAACAAACTATAGAAGCCCTAAGACAAGCGCGGGGTGAAATGAGTGAAAATAGGGGACTTCTTCACAGTTGATAAAGAGTGGCTAGAGAGCCTTGACTATTCCGATAAGGAAATGGTTATGCTTAGGGCCAAACTTGACGCCCGGTCGTATTTGCTTAGATTATCGGTGGCTTTGAACACCGGCCTATTGGCAGGCTTAATTGTCAACATTGTAGTACATTTAATTTGAGGTATCATGTGTGAAATGAGGCGCTATAGTCGTGGTGGACCAGGGCTAGAAATGGCGTCACCCGGCTCCTACTATTCGTTTAACACGACTGGTGGTGGGTCAGCGATGCCAACTAAGCCAGAGAAGCCTTCATTGTTAGGGCCGGATGGAAAACCTATCGAGCCCGCGCAAGTACCATTTGGATTTACCAATGAGAACTAAACTTGTAAGAGATAAGATACCCGGCCTTTGGGATGACGCAGGCCGACCATATACATTGGTCCAACTTAGCGAACTAGACGACCAACGATTGAGAGAAATCCTCGGTGCCAAAGTCACAGAAGAATCCAGAGAAGTTGCCGATGCCCTTCTGGAAAGAGACTTGGAGCATCTTTTGGAGGAATTGGTTGATTTATATGATGTGCTCAGAGTTGTTCGTCGGCGTCTTAATATTACTCAAGAAATGATGGATGACGCGGAACAT
>Ga0070659_100000100_pt1 | contig 63786 bp, 59 predicted proteins | sample KBSC23metaG_FD_64666 | JGI IMG/M metagenome (GOLD analysis project Ga0070659, IMG submission 64666) | Corn rhizosphere microbial communities from Kellogg Biological Station, Michigan, USA - KBS C2-3 metaG | ecosystem: Host-associated > Plants > Roots > Rhizosphere > Soil ... | reverse complement strand
TGTGTATTATAAGAACACGTTAGAAGAAGTAAACGAGCTGAGCACCGGCAAGGATGACACCATTGAGGTGAAAGACAAATCCATGCAATGGATATCGTTCAAACAACACTTCTTTTCGAATGTGCTGATCTATAAAGACGGGTTTAAAAACTCGGATATGAAGGTAAGCATTGATGAAAAATCAACTACTGAAGTAAAGCAAATGCTTGCCAGCGTGCAATTGCCGGCAAGCAGCACCGGGGTTTACCCGATGGAGTTTTATTTTGGTCCGAATGCTTTTGACGTATTGAAAACACAAGGTTATCACCTTGACAAGCAGATCGATTTTGGCTGGGGGCCGCTTAAATTTATTAACCGCTACGCTGTATTGTATGTTTGGGACTTTTTAAAGTCATCAGGCTGGAATTATGGCATCATCATCCTATTGCTTACACTGGCGCTGAAACTGGTATTATCGCCGCTAACCTACAAATCTTACCTTTCGATGGCTAAGATGCGCGTGATGAAGCCTGAAATAGACGAGATAAAAGCTAAAGTTGGCGAGGATAACCCTACCCTGTTACAACAGGAAACCATGAAGCTTTACAAAAAAGCTGGCGTTAACCCATTGGGAGGCTGCTTGCCTATGGTATTGCAGTTACCCATTGTATTCGCTTTCCTGCGCTTCTTCCCAGCTCTATTTGAGCTGAGAGGACAAAGCTTCTTATGGATGAAGGATCTTTCGACATATGATGATATTATCAAATTTGGTACAACCATACCTTTCCTTGGCGATCACCTGAGTTTGATGTGTTTGTTGATGACGATATCCACTTTCATCTATACCTACTTTAACAACCAGATATCGGGTGTTACCGGGCAGATGAAATATATCGGCTACATTACTCCTGTCATCTTTATCGTGGTATTGAACAAGTATCCTTCAGGTTTGAACTACTATTACTTCCTGGCCAACATGATGACCTTTGCACAGCAATACATCATCCGCCTGATGGTTGACGATAGTAAGATACATGCTCAATTGCAGGAGAACAAGAAAAAGCCGGAAGACAAAACCAAAAAGAAATCGGGTTTTGCGGCACGTATGGAAGACTATATGCGTGAGCAGCAAAAGCAGGTTCCGGCTTCTAAAAAGAAATAAGCTACCCTATAATAGCTTTAAATTAAAAACGATGGGTCTTTCAGGTCCATCGTTTTTTGTTTATATAGTTTATTGTTTAGGGGCGGGTGGTTGAGCAGGCGGTTCGCCTTCGGGGCGTGGTGGCCGCGGCGGGCGCATTGTTTTTTCTATCTCTTTGTATTTAGCAAACTGCGCCGGTGTTAAGGCTTTCTTTATCGACTCGTCGCGTATGGCTGAAAGGCTGTCGGCCTTTTTCTTTACACCGGGCGGCATTGGCGGTGGTGGCGGCGGTTTCATTTTGCCTCTTACCTTTTCCATGCTTACAAAAAATGCCTGGTAGGCTGCAGATACTTTGTCGGTCTGCTCTTTGTTTAAAGTAAGGTCTTTTTCCAATTTAGCCGTAACTTCTTTTGAATGCTCTGCCGGTGAACGCGGCGGGCCGGGTTGTTTCCCTGCAGGTGGCTGAGGCTGCTGCGCTTTGGCTATGCACGCGGCTAACATCAAACCAGATACCATCATCCTGATCTTTGTTTCCATAATTCAATAGTTTTCTTTAATACATAAGATGTTATTTAAAAACAAAACCTGCGCCCGATGCATAATTTTATTGTTGCGGCGGTGGTGGCCTTTCGCCATCAGGTGGTGGCGGGCCTTCGCCCGGGGGCGGCATACCTCTGCCATCCGGGGGCGGCCCTTGCGGCCTGCCGCCTGGCTGCGGCCCCATCATGCGCATCACTTGCTTAATACAATTATCCAGTTTAACTTTCTGTTCTGGGGTGCATAAATGCCTTACCTGCCTGAAATGCTCAAACGTTAATACATCTACTTCCTTTTCCAGTTTACCAATGTTTGACGAAGTCGCATCAACTTGCATTGCTGTAACCGTAGTATCGCTCAGCATATCAAAAAACAGATCTTTAGCAACATGCAGCTCATCGCGGATAGATCTTACTTTCAGCCGGTGTTGTTTAACCAGTTCGGCATATTGCTTTTGCTGTATGGCGTTGAAGCCCACTTGCTTAATAATAAAGGCCGAAGCATTGCCGCCGCCTTGCTCTGGTGGGCCTTGCTGCCTGTTATGTATTTTGTAATACCAGAATATACCCAGAGTAACCAGGTTAGCTATTACAAGAAATACCAGTATGATACCTAAAAATTTATTTTTCATGATTAAATCCTCATTCAATTTAGTTTGAATATACCGATGTGGTATTCAAATTATATTCTGTAGCAAAACTCTGCGCATCACTTGCCTGGCCCTGTGCTTTTGGTGCCGACATGATACCCCTGATGGCGACAACATTCAGCACCAGGAAAAGAACCAACACGCTAATGCCCACAACTGGCCGGCTCAGCAATTGTAATACCCTGCTTAGCGCCGATACTCGCTTTCTCTCCATTCTACTGAGCAGCCTGGTATAAAAGTAAGGCGGAGCCTCGGCCCTGCTTACCTTATCAAGGCTGTTTAATGTAGCTTCTATATCTTGTTTCAATTTATCATCCGTTTTCATTTCATTGCTCATTAGTATAAAAATCTTCCAACATTTTGCGCAGGTTTTGCCTGGCACGATGCATATACGATTCTACCGCGCCAACGCTTGCCCCCATTATATCGGCTACCTCCTGGTAGGTTTGATCTTCTATCTTTATTAGTAAAAAAGCCACTTTCTGATTTTCAGGAAGCTTATCAATAGCCTTAAACAATATTGCCGACCGTTCTTTATTTTCCATCGTAACGCCCGGATGTATAAAATCGGGCGGATCGATGAGCACTTCGTTATTTATCCCAAACAAACTGGTAACTACTGCAAAACGCTTTTTACGCTGCTTGCGGCGTTGCCAGTCTAACGCCTTGGTAATAGTGATACGATAAAGCCAGGTTGATAATTTAGAATCGCCTTTAAATTGATTTATCGACTCATAAACCTGTATAAATACTTCCTGGGCAACATCCTCGGCCTCCTCGCGATTATGGATAATGCCCAGAGCCGTGTTAAAAACCATATGCTGAAAATCAGTAACCAAAGCCGCAAACGCGGATTGTTGCCTGTTTTTTAGAGCTTCAACCAATAGTTGTTCAACCAAACCCGTATACTGTTTATGTTATTTGACGATATTGTTCCGGTAAACCTGCGCTGCAGGTAAAGAAAAATTTAAAGTACTGAAAATTCTGATCAAATAAAGATTATTCCCCGGCAACATCCTGATAATATTTACAATCCTGTTGTCGTTGTTATCCTACAGCATCAAACCTGTATAATTATTATCGGGATATAAAATTTTAGTGATACATTAGTATTTGTGAAAAAGTGCGTTCCCCTGCTGTTTTTGCTTTGCATACCGGTGCTTTTAAAAGCTCAAAAAGATACTGTAATACAAAAGATCAATAAGCTGCCTTATGTAAAGGTAGATGCTGACCCAAAGTTCCAGGGGCAAACTTTCGAGAAGTACTTAACCGATCATATCCGCCTGCGCACCTATACAAAAGCCATTGTTTATGGCAACGCTATCCTGGCCATGAAAATTGAAAGCGATGGCAGTGTATCTGATATAAAGCTGCTCAAAACCCTATCGCCCGATGTTGATAAAGAGATCATCCGTATTATCAGCACATCGCCTAAATGGCAACCCGCTATGGCCAATAATAATCCGGTTGGGGTATATGTGGTGTTCAACATCGCTATATCAGCTCAGGGGCCGGCACAAACAACTATACCTCCTAAAAAACAGATCCATATTACACCTGTTGCAACCAGGAGCACTCCGCCACCGGCAAAACCTAAGATCAAATTTGCAAGTACCATACCCGAGTTCCCGGGCGGCGATGACGCTTTTGGCAAATACCTGGCAGCAAATATTGCCTACCCGGCAAATGCTAAAAAGAATAAGATGGAAGGCATTGTAATGGTCGCGTTTATCATCAATGCCGATGGCAGTATAGGTCAAACCAGGATTATCAATTCACCATCTGCCGATCTGAGCGAAGAGGCTGTACGGGTAATCAAGGCATCGCCACACTGGAAACCAGCTACAGAAAATGGTAAACCTATCGAAAGCTCACGCACCATACCGATCAACTTTAAATTACAACCCTGATAATTTTAACAAACAATACACTTTATAAATCCTTTTATTTGTTATGACCAAGTATTTTCCCATCCTGCTGCTATCCCTGCTTTCATTCACCATAAAGGCACAAACCGTAAATATTATAAAAACCGGCCCTGCACCTGCCATTAAAGCTATTGATGTTGAGCCCGAGTTTCCCGGCGGTACAAAGGCTTTCTACAAATATATCTCTAACAGCATCACCTTCCCTGCCGATATCGATCCGGCACAGGTACAAGGCGTTATTACCTTAAGCATGGCTATTGAGAAAGATGGTCACCTTACCGATATCAAGATCTTAAAAGGCCTTACCGAAACTATGAACGTAGAAACCCTGCGCATTATGAACGCATGCCCCCGCTGGAAACCCGGCATGCAGCATAACGAGCCCATCCGCGTGCGCTATACCTTTAATATCAACTACGCCATGGTAGGTAAAAAGAAGTAGCTATAAAAAACATAGCGATGGGTTTGAAACCCATCGCTATTTACCAACAAAAAAGGCGTCCCGATAATATCAGGACGCCTTTTTTATATTGTGCTATGCTAAGCTTATGCTTCTTCAGCAGGAGCTGCAGTTTCAGTGGCAGGAGCTTCTACAGCCGGAGCTGCTTCAGCCGCTGGTGCTGCTTTCTTAGCTTTAGGTGCTTTAGCTACAGGTGCTTCAGCAGCAACCTCTGCAACCGGGGCAGCTTTAACTTCTTTTTTTGTAACTGGTTTTGGTGCAGCAACTTCAGCAACCGGAGCTGCTTCGAAAGGAACAACCGATACGTATGAACGGTTATCTGCTTTCTTTTTGAAAACTACTGTACCATCGATCAAAGCAAATAATGTATGATCTTTACCTATACCTACGTTTTTATCAGGATTATGTGGGGTACCACGCTGACGAACGATAATATTGCCGGCAATTGCTGGCTGACCGCCAAAAATTTTAATACCTAAACGCTTGCTATGTGACTCGCGACCGTTTCTGGAACTACCGGCCCCTTTTTTGTGTGCCATTTTATTTTCTTTTATGATCCGTTAACAAACAGATCGTTGTTTTAAATTAAATTATAACGAAATGCCTGTGATCTCGATCTTGGTAAATTGCTGACGGTGACCGTTTTTCTTTTTGTAACCTTTTCTGCGTTTCTTTTTGAAAACGATTACTTTATCACCTTTTAAATGAGACACGATCGTAGCCGTTACCTTAGCGCTTTTCAAATCGGAACCCAATTTTACTCCACCTTCGTTTTCTGCTAACAATACCTGGTCAAATTCAATACTAGCGCCCTCATCACCTTGTAACCTGTGTACAAAGATCTGCTGGTCTTTAGCAACTTTAAATTGCTGTCCGGCTATACTTACTATTGCGTACATTGTTAATTATTTATTTGTTTATTTAAAATGAGGTGCAAATATAGGGTTTTAGTTTTCAAATAGCAAGAGCGATGTATTATTTTATACGAGGTTCGTTTTGTAATGCAATTATAAATGAAACCCCAATAATTATTGGTACAGAATTTGGATTAAAGAGCGTATTCTGATTGTTAATGTTACTATTAATTATGATTGCATTTAGAATATTATTGGGGCGTTGTCCCGATGAAGAATCGGGACCCAGGCTATCCCTGCCAGCCGGCAGGCGGGCGTTGCAAGTCCTCGTCGCTGATAGAAGCGACTCCGGGCTTTCCACTCCTATCGCTAACGCAACTTCCCATACACAAATCATCCCAATCAAAAATCCGAAATCGAAAATTCGAAACGGCGCAAGCCTTCTTGAATACCTTAAAAAATCCGAAATCGAACATTCGACATCCGAAATCAACCTACCTTTTCTCTGCTTCGGCAAGTTTGGTTTTTATTTGTTTTACCAGCAGGTCGGCCGCTTCTTTTAGTTTCGCGTTATCATTGTATGCCGCGTTATACAAAACCGTTTTGCTTTTACGCTTATAGTTAAACTGGATATAATATTTAGGTGCTTTATTAAAGCCCGGTGTCAGGCTGTCTGCATCAATATGCGCCGGGAAATCCCAAAACCCCAGATCGGCAGCTTTGCGGTGTAAAAGTAACAGATCACTGTTATTCAACTTTAAATGCATATGTACTACTGAATCGCGCGAGTTTACAAACTGGTATTCGCCTGTTTTTGAGTTATACCTGTTTAGTAAACTATCACCGTCTCCATATTTAAACACGATCGAATCAAACTCGGCGAATTTGTAAGGCGCGTTTTTCACCATCATGCCATAATAGTAAAAGCAATACAGCAAAAACGGAACTACGATACTGAGTACCAGGAATATTTTTTTAGAACGAAGAGAAGCCATCTTATGGTTGTTAAATCAAAGCGCAAAAGTAAAAATTAATTCAATGTGCAAATGAGTAAATGTGCCGATGTGAATATGGGTGGTAAAAGCCTGCCTGTCGGCAGACAGGGTGGTATTACTTCAAAACTTCACAAACCAGCTTTATTGCCATTTTCATAACAAAAAATCTCAAACGAGGTGGTATTGGTGGGTATTTATGGGTATTTTCAATTAATTTCACACCCACCAATTACGAAATTGATAATTATACTATCTTTTACGTATGCCTTCAGTTGGGTGGTAAAAGGTGGTATTATTTCCTTTACGTCATTGCGATCCGCTCCTTCAGCGGAGAAGCAACCCTTGCGCGATAGTCGCAAGCGGTATTAACTTCCTGCTACAAAAACATGGGTAAAAATGGGTCTTTTTCAAAAAATAAAACGTACCCACCACAAGCCTCGCGCTACACACAAATATACGCAATTCAAGCTTAAAAAGCTATTAAACTAACAAACTATCAGTACCTCCTTCAGGGGTTAGGGGGTCCTCCTCCCACTTGCTCACCACTGCCGTTGCCATGGCATTACCCAACACATTAGTAGCGGAACGGCCCATATCCAGCAGCGGGTCGATGCCTATGAGCAGGGCTAAGCCCGCTTCCGGAATATTAAAAGTGGCAATAGTACCTGCAATAACCACCAGCGATGCCCGTGGCACGCCTGCGATACCCTTACTGGTCAGCATCAGTATCAGCAGCATGGTAAGTTGCTGCCCTAAAGGCAAATGAATATTATAAGCCTGCGCGATAAAGAGCGAAGCGAATGTCATGTACATCATGGAGCCATCCAGGTTAAATGAGTAGCCCAGCGGCAGCACAAAGCTCACTATCTTATCCTTACAGCCAAAGCGTTCCAGTTCAATCAGTACGCGTGGGTAAGCGGCTTCGCTGGTTGAGGTACTGAAGGCGATCAGGATGGCATCCTTAATATTGTTCACCAGGGTAAACGCGCGCTTCCGTAATACCAGGTAGCCTACAAAAATGATGATGAGCCATAAAATAAGCAGTCCCGAATAAAACTCGCTGATAAATATGGCATAGGTGGATATAATACCCAGCCCCTGTTTGGCTACAATAGCCGTAATAGCGCCAAATACCGCCAGTGGGGCAAGTTTCATTACATAGTTGGTGATCTTCATGATCACGTGGGCAATGGCATCCATCGCCTTAATAATGATCTTACCCTGCTCGCCTACCGCAGCGGTGGCTATCCCAAAAAATATAGCGAATACCACGATCTGTAGTATCTCGTTGTTCGACATCGCTTCGATAAAGCTTCTCGGCACCACGTGCCCCACAAAATCCCGTAAGGATAAGGCCGACTTTTTAATATCCGTACCCAAATGGCTATCCGGTAACGGGATGTTCATATGGCTGCCCGGTTGATACAGGTTTACCAGTATCATACCCAATAACAGCGAAACCAGGGTTGCCGAGATAAACCAAAGCATGGTTTTCCCGCCTATCCGCCCTACAGCGCTCACATCGCCCACCTTGGCAACACCAACCACCAGTGTAGTAAACACTAACGGCGCCACGATCATTTTAATAAGTCGCAAAAATATATCGCTGATGATGGTAAAGCCTTCCAGTTTATCTTCACGCTTACCTTCGGTCTCCTTCTTTACTTTTGCCAGACCTGATTTTTCAGTTTTAAGCGCTTTATAATCGGCTGTGGTGGTATCTTTTAATAAGACAATGCGGTTATTTAAACTACCAATGCTGGCATCGGTAGCAGCTATCTTCTCATTAAAAGGCTTAATAATTGTGGCGTTGTAAATATAACCGGCAATAACCCCGGCAAGCAACGCGATGAAGATATAGAGCGTGAGTTTGTTTTTGGTCATGTTAATTTTGAAAGCACTAAAATATAACAAAAATCCGATTAAGAGACCTCATAAAGAATGGCACCAAAGCCTTTAAGCAATGATGCCATATCCCGTTTAATTTTGATTCAACTGCAAAGTTATATCGCGGTTTGTTTTGGTTATTCCTTTCAAATCAGCATAAGGCATAATAAATGAATCGGCAAACCAAATAGTGTTGGATGTATCCGGGTAGTTGGCATCTATTTTTTTACGGTCAAGTACTTCCATTTTATCCCACTCGCCTGTGGTTACATTTAATGTTCCAACAATAGCTTTGGTTTTATCATAAACCGCGGCCACATGTAAGCCGTCTTTCGCAACATGAAAGCCCGAATTGATATACAAGATCAGGTTTAAAGAGCTTGATGGCAGTTGTTGCTGAAACTGCAGGTCCAAATTTGTGTCAAACGCGTTAATGAGCATAGACCGTTCAATAAGGGCACTGGAGTAAGTTCCGGTTTGTACATAACGGGCCGACAGGCTCACTAATAACTTATCATCGATCTCGGTAATGTTTCTGATGTCAAAATCCTTTTCCGGTCCAAAACCAGGCTTATCAATCTTTTTATCTGTCTGTTTATACGCCTTTTCCAAAGCTTTTACATTTTGCTTATTGTATTCAACATAGGTGGTTTTTTTCGATTTATCTTTAAAGTTGAATTTGGTCACCGCCAAAGCCCACTCCTTCCTGGTATTTTTTATTACAATCGCGGTATAATACACATCAGGCGTTTTTGACGCTATAAGCTTCAAATTTTGGCAGTCCCGTTTGTCGTCAATGTTGCTCACCTCCAGATCTTCGGTTATCTCGCCCTGCGCACCCTTAGCATTTTGGTTATACTTCACCAGTTTGATAGAACCTCCACTCATCCAGGCAATCACGGCATCGCCTGTACGGCCACTGGCTACGTCGGCAAAATAACCTTCATCAATTGCAGGTTTCAGCGTGCTGGTAACGTTTAATTTATCGTCAACATCTAAAACCATCAGATCACTTGTTGCTAAGTAATCGCTTTCAATGCTATGTATTGCAATTAACGCCAACGGTCCCGGCAAACCCATATGCATCCGGCGGGCAACATTATTTTGTCTTACCACGATTTTAAAGTTCGAACCATCCTTGCTCGAAAAAAACGCAGGTACCATCGATTTTTCCTGCTGCCCGTCAAAAATCAATTTCTCAAACTCTACATTGCCGGTTTTCCCGTTTATTATAAAGCCTTTGTAAGTGTTGTTGTTACTTTTAAAAGTGCCGTAATCCGTTGCTGCAACAGCTAACACTTTACCTTTAAAATTAGCAAGGGTAAGCGCGTAACCTTTAAGGTTTGTACGCCATAACTCTTCCATATTCTCATTTATGGCAACAATATCAAAATCATCGTTGCTATTATTAACCTGCAAAATGCGCACATTGTCGTTATATTCAAGTACACGTGTAATCTCTTTTACATTTTTGAGAAATTGTTTAACAACAGGTGCATTTTGCGGAAAACAAAAGCGGGGCAAGATCAGGATCATGCAAATGGTAAAGATTTTCTTCATAAGCTTTCTTTTAACGGTCAATTTTATTTTTAAGCCACTAAAATATAACAAAAATTCAATTCACCGTGTTAAGGTGGTATGACCATCTTAAAGCCGTCGGTATTAGCAAGATTGAAAAAAATCTTCGTCAATAAATCCTCCGGCATGAACGATAATCCTTATTTTGCTGAAATATTTATGAGCATTAAACAATACAGTTTACAGGAGATAAAAAAAGAACTGGCCCAGCTGAGCGACAAACAGGCCGCCGAGCTTTGCCTGCGCATGGCGCGTTATAAAAAAGAGAACAAGGAACTGCTGGCCTACCTGTTATTTGATGCTGATGACGAACTGGCTTTTGCCGAAAACTTTAAGCACGATATTGGCCTGGCCATGAGCCAGGTGCCATCACACAGTTATACCGCTACCAAAGCCTTGCGCAAAACTTTAAAGCTTATTAATAAATACATCAAGTTCACCGGCTCAAAACAGGTGGAGGTGGAACTGCTCCTCTCCTTTTGCCGGAATTATGTGGAGTATGTGGATAGGCGTACATCGCATAAGCCACTGCGCCTCATCCTGGTAAAGCAGCTCGAAAAAATAAAGAAAGCCATCGCCAAACTGCATGAAGACCTGCAGTTTGATTATAACCAGGAATTTGAAACTTTGGTTGACGATGCCGTAGCCCGCCTGCCCTGGTTATATAAACACGATTTACTATTGTAACATTTGTTAAATTAGCGCATCTAAACTTTAAATAATAAATCTACTAAGTGGCCAAAGAGGAACTCTTTAAAAAGGTATTCGAAGCTAATTCAAAAAAGATATTCCATTTATGCTATGGTTATACCGGCGATGACGATGCCGCGAACGACCTGCTGCAGGAAACTTTTTTGAAAGTTTGGCAAAACCTCGACAAGTTTAGAAACCAGGCTATGATATCTACCTGGATATACCGTATTGCTGTAAATACTTGTTTAACCTACCTGCGCTCAGAAAAACGGCAGGGGAAAGAAGAGATAACACCATTACTGGCCGAAACCAAACAGGAAGAATTTAGTGAGAAGAATGAGCAGGTAGCCTTGTTGTACAAGTGCATATCAAAACTGGAAGAATCAGAAAGAATTATTATTACCATGGTGTTAGATGAACTGCCCTACCCCGAGATAGCAGACATATCCGGCATATCCGAAGGAAATCTGCGGGTTAAAATATATCGTATTAAACAAAAGTTAACAGATCTGTATAACCACTATGAAAGACTTTGAGCATATAATGTCGGTATGGCAGGCACAGCCCGCTAACGACCAGCTTTCGGTGGATGAGGCACTGAAACAAGTGAAGAAAGGGATAAACGGCCTGAGCCGCAAGCTGATGTGGGGAATTGTTGCCATGATAGTTGCCTTGGTTAACAGCTTTGCCGTATTGTTCTTCTCGGTATTTCAATCCTGGGTAACCTATGTTGGGTTATTCATTATGGTGCTCACCATGTTATTGTATGTACTGATGATGATAAGAGATTACCGCATCATCCACAAACGCGATGCCACCAGCAGCCCTGCCGAATACCTCGAAGACCTCAAGACATACCAAAAAAACCGCGCTAAACTATACGGCAACCTATATTATACTTACGTGATGCTGTTAAGCGTTGGCCTTACCCTGTATTTTCTTGAAGTACTGCAGGATGCCTCGGTATTGGGAAAAATAGTGGTATATACCCTAACACTCACCTGGTTCCTCATCTGCACCTTCTACCTCAAACAGCGCATCGTTAAAAGCGAAGAAGAGAAGATAAATTTGATAGTTGAGCGCTTGGAAAGGCTGAAGGGACAGTTTGAAGTATAGATATGATGGAAGATGTAAAATGGAAGATGGAAGATGTAATACAAAAAATGTATTATTGATTCATGAATGAGAAAACCATACAACTACTTGACAGAACATTCCGTTTTTGCGTAAACATCCTAAAATTTTTAAACAGTCTTCCCGACGACCATATATATAGATCTGTAAAACTCCAGATTGCGAAATCATCCGGCTCTATCGGAGCTAATTACGAGGAAGCGCAGGGGGCATCATCAAAAAAAGATTTCAATCATAAAATAGGCATTTCATACCGAGAAGCTCGTGAATCAGTATACTGGCTAAGAGTGCTACATGAACTATATCAGGATGATATTTACAAAGAGAGCTTTGAAAAACATATACAAGAAGCTAATGAATTGAAGAAAATATTTGCCAGTATCAAACTGTCATCTAAAGGATAATACAATTAGCTCCGTTCAACTGTTTTCTTCAAAACATCTTCCATTTTACATCTTCCATCTTACATCAAACCTACCTCGTATAATTCGGCGCTTCTTTAGTTATCGTAATATCATGCGGGTGCGATTCGCGGATACCGGCTGCGGTGATACGTACAAACTGAGCTTTTTGCAGATCTTCAATATTTTTAGCACCGCAATAACCCATACTGGCGCGCAAACCGCCAACGTATTGGTACATCACTTCGGCCAAAGTACCTTTAAACGGCACGCGGCCCACAATGCCTTCGGGAACCAGCTTCTTGATATCATCTTCCACGTCCTGGAAATAACGATCTTTCGACCCTTGCTCCATCGCCTCTATCGATCCCATACCACGGTATGATTTAAACTTACGCCCCTCATAAATAATAGTCTCGCCCGGTGATTCCTCAACTCCCGCGAACAGTGAACCTGCCATGATAGAGCTTGCACCCGCTCCTATCGCTTTCGCGATATCGCCTGTGTGTTTAATACCACCATCGGCAATAACAGGTACACCGGTACCTTCCAAAGCCTTGGCGCATTCGTAAACGGCGTATAATTGTGGTACACCTACCCCGGCAATGATACGTGTGGTACAGATTGAGCCAGGCCCAATACCCACCTTAACCGCATCGGCACCGGCATCGGCAAGAGCCTTTGCACCTGCGCCAGTAGCTACGTTACCTACAATAATTTGCAGTTTAGGATATAAGGCTTTAACTTCTTTTAGCTTATCAATAACTCCTTTAGAGTGACCATGTGCGGTATCAATAGCGATCACATCAACTCCTGCTTTTACCAGTGCAGCCACACGCTCTAAAGTATCTGCTGTAACGCCAACAGCGGCACCTACACGTAAGCGGCCATGCTCGTCTTTACATGCTTCGGGGTAGTTCTTAAATTTTTGGATATCTTTAAATGTGATCAGTCCGCTCAGGCGGCCATCTTTATCCACAACGGGAAGTTTCTCTATTTTATAATCCTGCAGTATGGCTTCGGCTTGGGTAAGCGTAGTACCTTCAGGTGCGATCACCAAATTCTCTTTGGTCATCACCTCGCTCACCGGCTTGCTCATATTTTTTTGAAAGCGCAGGTCGCGGTTGGTTAATATCCCCTTCAATTTCCTGTCGGCATCAATAACCGGGATACCGCCAATTTTGTATTCTTTCATTATTTTAAAGGCATCAGCTAATACGGCGGTTTCCAGTAAGGTAACCGGGTCCTGTATCATCCCGCTTTCTGAGCGCTTTACCTTGCGCACCTCGTCGGCCTGGCGCTGTATGCTCATATTTTTGTGCAGCATGCCAATACCACCTGCCTGCGCAATGGCGATAGCCAGCTGTGCTTCGGTAACAGTATCCATAGCAGCCGCAACAATAGGCACATTGAGCCTGATATTGCGGGTTAAAAAAGTGCTGGTATTTACTTCGCGGGGTAACACTTCCGAGTATGCCGGTAACAGCAATACATCATCATACGTTAAACCTTCATTAACAAATTTGGAGGGGGTAGCTTGCATGGCAAATAATGTTTTTGGGGTTATTATTTGCCGGGCAAAGATAGGCTTTTTATTTCGGATTTCGAATTTTCGATTTCGAATTTTGAGATAAAAAAGCAAAAAGGAGCACTATTACAGAAACCCCATTCAAAACAAATCCGAAATTGAACATCCGAAATTCGAAATCCTTTAACAACTCCTTAGTTATCAACAATCTGCATTGTTAACATTAACTTAACATCAACCATGCAATTCCACTCGTATAATTGAGAAAAAAACAACCACACACTATGAAATTAAAAAAACTATTAATCTACTCTTTGTCGGCCGTCATGCTGGCATCGTGTACAAAAGAAGTTGCAGACCAGGTATCTCCCGACCAATCAGCAGCATCACCAAAGTTCAGCATCGGTTCATTATCAACCAGCTTTGCTTCAACACAAACTTTTGATGAAACTTTTGAAACAGGTTCAAAAACCGCCTACGCTACAGGTAGTGTAACCTGCGTGGCCGGCAGCTGGACAATGAACGACGCCCTGATAGGCACAAGCACATCTGATGCTAAGGTTGGCTCACAATCTGTACGTATCCGCAATGTAGGTGTACTAAGCATGAACTTTGATGTTACTACAGGCTCATCAACCGTAACGGTTAAACACGGCTTGTATGGTACCGATGGCTCATCAACATGGAACTTATTGGTATCAACAAACGGTGGCAGCTCATACACCCAGGTTGGTTCTACAGTAACTACATCAAGCACAACCCTGGCAACAGCTACCTTTACTGTAAACCTGCAAGGTACGCTGCGCTTTGAAATTGTAAAGGCATCGGGCGGTACCAACCGTATCAACATCGATGAGTTTATTGTAAACAGCTATGATAGCGGTTCAGGCAGCGGTGGTGGCGGCACCACAGGCGATAACAGCAATATGCTGTTGGGCAACCCAAGCGGCGCTACTACCAGCGTTACCACCAGCTATAACAACTATTTATACGATCATACTTACTATATTGACAGCTATAACCGCGATAAAGGCGAGCCAAACTGGACAAGCTGGTACGTTGGCCCAACATCGTTAGGCTCAACCGCCCGCCAGGATGATTTCCGTGCGGATACCGCTTTACCTTCTGGCTGGTATGAAGTTGGCGCAAGCAGCTACTCAGGTTCTGGTTTCGACAGGGGCCACAACTGCCCTTCGGCCGACAGGACTTTAACCGTTGCAGCTAACTCTTCAACCTTCCTGATGGATAACATGATACCACAGGCACCAAACAACAACCAGCAAACCTGGGCAAACTTTGAGAATTATACCCGCTCATTGGTTACTGCAGGTAACGAAGTATATGTTATTATGGGTACTTACGGATCGGGCGGTACAGGTTCGGCCGGCACATTTACCACTATTAACAGCGGCCATGTAGCAGTACCTGCACACATCTGGAAAGTTGTTGTTGTGATACCTAATGGAAACAACGATTTAAGCCGTATCACCAGCACCACCCGTGTGATCTCGATAGATACGCCAAACATCAATACCATTAACAGCGACTGGACCCAATACATCACCACAGTAGCTTCAATCGAAGCCGCAACAGGTTATACTTTACTGGGGGCTGTGCCATCTTCTATCCGTACCGTTTTAGAAAACGAAAGAGATTCTGGAACAGGAACTTTGTAAGTTTAATTGATAATGTGAAGCTAAGCGCCGGGCAGGTTTGTCCGGCGCTTTTTTGTTTGTTATTTTTACGATAAAGTAAATTTACCATTCATTCGTCTTTACAATAAAAAACCTATGCAAACACCCCACATACCAACCCTTTACGAATGGGCAGGCGGAATGGAAACTTTAGAAAAACTAACTGAAGCTTTCTACGCCAGGGTTTTTAAAGATGATTTGATAGGCATGGTGTTCAGCCACATGTCGCCCGAGCACCCAAAACACGTAGCCCATTTTATTGCCGAGGTGTTTAAAGGCCCCGAAACCTATACCCAAAACGATGGCGGCAGCCACTATAAAATGATACAGAAGCACTTTCAAAAGCACCTCACCGAAGCGCAGCGTCAACGTTGGATAGCCTTGCTGATGCAAACAGCCGACGAGATAGCCCTCCCTGATGACCCGGAGTTCCGCTCCGCATTTATAGCTTATATTGAGTGGGGAAGTCGCATTGCTGTTATTAACTCCAATGCAGATGAAATCCCCCTGCACCCTGAAGCGCCAATGCCAAAATGGGGATGGGGTGAACCTGGCGGGCCGTTTGTTGTATAGTGAATTTAGAATAAACAATATGGGGGAATTAAAAAAAAGGCAGCATTATGTTTGGCGTCAATATCTTCGGGCATGGGCGGACAACGATCAAATATGGTCATTTATAAAGGAGCAAAATAAAGTCATCCATCCAAATTTAATGGGGGTTGCGCAAGAAAAATATTTTTATGAGTTGGTTGACTTTACCGAGGAAGAGGAAGCTTTTCTAACAAGGCTTTTAGACCATATGAGCCATGATTCGGTAAAGGGATTGAACGAAGATTTCTTAAAGATGTTTACATCTCACTATAAATTGACGAAACAAGCATCTAATACAATTCTAAATGAAGCACAACGAATATTTATTGAAAGTGAAATAAGAAAGTTAGAGGTCAACATGATGGAAGACTCACATACTAAAATGGAGTTATCTGGAGCAAAACTTTTAGCAGTTATTAATTCAAAAGATTATAAGTTTTTGGAAAACCAAGATGATTTTTATGAAACGATGTTGTTTTTGTGTTTTCAGTACTTCAGAACAAAAAAAATGAAAAATAAAATAGCAAAGAGTTTTGCAGAATTTGAAGGATTTTCAAAGTTCTGGAATATAATAAGTCATGTAATGGCAACCACAATGGCTCATCATTTTTCATTCTCGCCACATATTAGTTTTACCTTTTATGAAAATAATCAAAGTCGTACATTCCTTACTTGCGATCAACCTATATTTAATATATTAAGTGACCATTTAAACAATGATGGAAATACGGATCAGCTTGAACTTTACTATCCATTATCTCCAAAACTCGCTTTATTGATTTGTTTTGATCCCAAACCACATAATTGGATACGAAATCAGTCTATAGATGAACAAGAACTTGACAGGTTAAATCAAAAAGTAATGAGTTACGGTGAGGAATTTATTTTTGCTGCAAATAAAGAAGACTTGGAATTTTACTTACAACAACAAAATCGCTGGTCGAAGTTTCCAGCTTCGTCCTTACCACAATAAAGCAAGCTTTCAGCTTGCGAAATAAAAAAGCGCGCCATTATCAAAACGATAACAACGCGCCGGGTCTATAAATGGTCAGTTTACAGTTCTTATTGAGCCGTTTTAAATACCGGCATCTCCAAATGTTTGGTTAAGGGCACTACAGTAGCACCCTTGCTGTCTTTAATTTCCTCTTCCACCTTGTGGATGGCATGAACCGTTTTAAAGAAAGAATCCGGCGTAACCGAAATACTGCCTATGCCCTGCTCTACCAAAAACTGGGCGAAATCCGGAAAATCCGAGGGGCCCTGTCCGCAGATACCTACTTTCACTCCTTCGCGTTTAGCGGTGTTCAGCAGCATGGTGATCATGCCTTTAACGGCTTCGTTGCGCTCATCGTAAATATGGGCGACTAAGGATGAATCCCGATCCAGTCCCAAAACAAGCTGTGTCAGGTCGTTCGAACCTATCGAGAAACCATCAATATGCTTGGCGAATTGCTCCGCCATGATCACGTTCGAAGGCAGTTCAGCCATCAGGAATACCTGCAAGCCATCTTCGCCGCGGTTCAAACCGTATTCGTTCATCACTTCATAAACCTGTAAAAGTTCTTTTACGGTACGGCAGAATGGTATCATCACGGTAACATTCTTCAATCCCAGCTTTTCGCGAACCAGTTTAATGGCTTTGCACTCCATACCAAAGGCCTCTTTATATTCCGGTGAGTAATAGCGCGACGCGCCCCTCCATCCTATCATCGGGTTCTCTTCTACCGGCTCAAAGTATTTACCGCCAAGCATATTAAAATATTCGTTACTCTTAAAATCCGAAAAACGAACGATCACCTGGTTAGGATAAAATGCGGCTGCTATTTTTGAAACGCCGCAAGCTAATTTTTGTACAAAGAAATCTTCCTCATCCTTGTAGCCGCGTGTCAGTTCGTTTATTTGGGTGGTCAAATCCGCGTCACCCAATTCTTTATGTTTCAACAGAGCCATTGGGTGTACCTTGATATAGTTATTGATGATAAACTCTTCTCTGGCTAAACCCACACCCGCCTGCGGAAAATGCGAGAAATTAAACGCCATAGCCGGCGACGCCACATTCAGCATTAACGGAGTATCGGTTGCAGGCAGTTCATCCAGTTTATAAACGGTTTCCTTGTAAGTTATAGCTCCGGCATATATTAAACCCGCGTCACCCTCGGCGCACGATGCCGTGATCTGTTGCCCTTGCTGTAATAGTTCGGTAGCGTTACCGCAGCCAACAATGGCGGGTACACCCAATTCGCGGGCAACAATAGCGGCATGGCAGGTACGGCCGCCCTTATTGGTAATAATCGCCGAAGCCTGTTTCATTATCGGCTCCCAGTCAGGGTCGGTCATATCGGTCACCAATACATCACCCTTTTTAAAATCAATATGGCTAATGTCGTCTTTCCCTTGCGCTACCAATATATTCACATGCCCGGTCGCTATCTTATCGCCTACAGCAATGCCTTTTAAAAGCAGCTTATCGTGCCTTTTGGCATCATCAATAGTATATTCTAAAACGGTATTGTATTCCTTACGGGAATGGATGGTCTCGGGTCTCGCCTGAACGATGAACAGTTCGCCTGTCTCGCCATCAACGGCCCATTCTACATCCATAGGGCACCATTGGCCCTTTATACCGGTATAATAACTTTCAATGGTTACTACCCAATGTGCCAGTTGCAAAACCTGCGCATCGCTGATGCAAAAGCTGTGCAATTCAGCCTCATCAGTCGCTATAATTTTAACCCTTTCGGTGATGGCATTACCATAAACCATCTTTTTATCCTTAACACCAAGCTTTCGCTCTATAATGGAGTCGAAACCTTGTTTCAGGGTGGGTTTAAATACGATAAACTCATCCGGAGAAACGGAGCCTTGTACAATTAGTTCACCCAGTCCGTAAGATCCGTTGATGATAACCGCGTCTTTAAAACCACTTTCTGTGCATATTGAAAAAGCCACACCGGATGCGGCCAGGTCTGAGCGCACCATTTTTTGTACACACACGGATAACCCGATATCAAAATGATCATATTTAAAGCTTTCGCGATAGCTGATGGCGCGATCTGTAAACAGCGACGCAAAGCAGTTGCGCACGGCGTCCAATAAAGCATCAACGCCGCTGATATTTAAGTATGTCTCCTGCTGACCGGCGAATGATGCATCGGGCAGGTCTTCCGCTGTAGCGGATGAGCGTACGGCCACATCCACGTTTTCACAACCGTAAACAGCCGAAAGCGTATGGTATGCCGCGGTTATATCCTTTGTTATGCTTTTAGGAAAAATACCGGCTGCCACCATGCGACGCACTTTTTGTCCGCATTGGCGCAAGGCATCCAGGTCATTCAGATCGGTTGACCGGATAATTGCCTTGATCTGGTCTTCCAGTTCATTGTAATTGATAAACTCTTGATAAGCTGCAACTGTTACCACATAGCCGCCTGGGATGCGAATACCCAGGTTTGTAAGATTTCGCAGCATTTCGCCCAGTGAAGCATTTTTGCCGCCAACCAATTCAATATCGCCGATACCAACCTGGTTCAAATTCAATATAAATTTATCAGTTATCATAAAATTAGTTTTTGGTGTTGTTTATGGATGTAAAGGTAGGCTGGCTTTTTATATGGATTTGGAACAGGGTTAACTAATTTTGATACTATCTTAACCTATAATTATGTTATTTCATATAATTAGGTTATCTTAGTATAGTTATGTCGCCAGAGCTCATTCAAATATCAACCGATTCGGAATATTCGTTCAGTATAAAGCATGAGTTGGTACCTTATTTTTATAACCAATGGCATTACCACCCCGAAATTGAATTAACCCTGATCATTCGCGGCACAGGCGCCCGCTTCATGGGCGATGATGTGGATACTTTTAAAGATGATGATCTGATACTGATAGGCCCCAACCTGCCCCACCTGTTTAAAAACGACGATAAGTATTATAAAAACAATCCAAACCTGCAGGCCGAATCGGTTACCATACATTTTTTGCCGGCCATTTTTGGAACAGCGTTTTTAAACATCCCCGAAAACGGCGCTATTAAAACCTTATTGGAAAGCGCGGCCTACGGTATCAGCATACATAACGAAACCAAACAAGCGGCCAAAAAACTAATAGATGCCATTAGCGTGGCCGGTAAAAGCGAACGCATTATTTTGCTCATGCAGTTACTTAACGTAATAGCCAATGGTACAGATAATACACCTATAGCCAGGTTTAAAGCCAAAAACATCAATAAATCCGACGAGACACGGCTGAATAAAATTTACCAGTACACCCTCAATAACTTCACCCGCGAGATCACACTGAAAGAGATAGCCGCCATTATTTATATGGTGCCCCACTCCTTTTGCCGCTACTTCCGTTCCCGAACAAAAAAACGGTATTCAGAATTTTTATTGGAAGTAAGGGTGAACCAGGCTTGCAAATTACTGGTAGAAACCGACTATAGCATAGCCGTAGTTTGCTGGGAAAGCGGTTTTAAAAACTTTTCGAATTTTAACCGGCATTTTAAAGCTATTGTGGGTCAATCGCCATTGGAGTATCGCAAAAATCATCACCTCATTTAACAGGGCTATTCTTTTAATCATTTAATCTTATTATTATTGTACACCAATTATAAGTGTCAAAATGAAAATTAAAAATATCATCCTGCTCAATAGTGGTATCGCCATGGCAATAACTGCACTATATGGATTTAGTAAGCCGGAAAACAATATCCATACTAAACGTTTAGTAACGGATACTGCTATCCATGCCAATGGCAACCCCATCATCAGGCATAAGTTTACTGCAGATCCGGCCGCTATGGTTTATAAGGGCAAGGTTTACCTGTATACCGGGCATGATGTGGCACCAACCGGTCGCGCAAGCTATGTAATGCACGATTGGTTATGCTTCTCCTCGTCAGACATGGTTAACTGGACCGAGCATCCCAGCCCACTGGATGTAAAAGCTTTTGCATGGGCCAAAGACGATGCCTGGGCCGGGCAGGTTATTGAGCGTAATGGCAAATTTTATTGGTATGTGGCTATTTCGCATGGCACTATTCATGGTAAGGCGATAGGTGTAGCAGTATCTGATAGCCCTATCGGGCCGTTTAAGGATGCGCGCGGCTCGGCTATTATTACCAACGACATGACCACCGATACCAAAATTAGCTGGGATGATATTGACCCTACCGTTTTTATTGATGACGACGGGCAGGCTTACCTGTACTGGGGCAATACCTATTGCTACTATGCCAAATTAAAAGCCAACATGACGGAGCTGGATGGCCCAATCATCAAAATAGACGGCCTGCCACACTATACCGAGGCGCCCTGGCTGCACAAACGTAACGGCTGGTATTACCTGAGCTATGCTTATGAATTTCCTGAAAAGACGGCTTACGCCATGAGCCGCAGCATTAAAGGCCCCTGGGTATATAAAGGCATTTTAAATGAGATTGCCGGCAATTCAAACACCAACCACCAGGCTATAATTGATTTTAAAGGAAAAACGTATTTTATTTACCATAACGGCGCCTTAGCCGCAGATGCGGGAAGCTTTCATCGTTCTGTTTGTATTGATTACCTGTATTATAATCCGGATGGTACAATGAAGCGGGTGGTGATGACAAGCGAAGGTGTACCGGCAGCGAAGTAACATAATTAAAGAACATGCCAAAAAAATAATATCGAATAACGAATTTCGAATAACGAATTTTGAAGTGAAACTCGATATTCAATATTCATTATTCGGTGTTCGATATTAATCCTCGAACTTTATAAAATCTTACAACAATCAACAAAAAAAGGCAGGCGATCACTCGCCTGCCATGGTAACATAGGTATATGTTAATTGAATTTATGCTCTCATCACACCGATGTGCTTGCCGTTCCAATCGGGGAACAACACTTTATCGTTGCTTATTTTTAAATGCTTATCGGCAACTTCGCTGAATACCGAGCGGAAGTCGGTAGTCACTGCCAGATCGCGGCCATCTTCCAGGTTCTCAACAGAAAGTGGCGCCACGTTACCGTGAACAATACCGCCGTTCACATCATTACCAATAATAAAATTACATGAACCGCGACCGTGGTCGGTGCCGCCTGTGCCATTTTGTTTAACGGTACGGCCAAACTCGGTCATGGTCATTAAGGTCACATCATCCTGGTATTGGCCAAGATCTGTCCAGAAAGCAACCATCGATTTGCTCAGGTCATCTACATTACGGGCAAAAATACCGGTGTCCGATCCCTGGTTAAAGTGTGTATCCCAACCGCCCGATTCTGTAAAGGCAATTTCCAAGCCAACATCCATTTTTATCAATTGCGCTATCTGTTTCAGCGAATTAGCTACCGCGCTGTTTGGATATACCGCGCCGTTTGCTGGTTTATAGTTTTTAGTATCTACTTTTTGCAGCATTTTAACGGCGTCAAAACTTTCTTTACCGGTAGTTTTCAGCAAGCTGGATGAAGCCTGATCATACAGGTCCTCAAAACTTTTAGCCGCCATATTGGCCCCTGTTGGGTTATCACGCATCTGGATGGCAAAATCCTGCAGGTTGCTGATAGCTACCGATGGGTTATCACCATAAAACGAACGCGGCATAGCCGATGTTAAACTTACCGCCTGGAAAGGTGTAGTTGCAGCATCGTGCCCCAGCAAACCTACGGCCCTGTTCAACCAGCCGCTGGCAGTACCTTTATTAAACGGCGTGCCCGATTCCATATAATCCTGCGCGTCAAAGTGTGAGCGGGTATTATTTGGCGAACCAATGCCGTGTACTATGCTCAATTGCTTGCTGCGAAACAATGGCTCAAAAGCATTCATGGCAGGGTGCAAGCCAAAACGGCCGTCAAGGTCTATCAATGGTGTTCTGTTACCGTTGCCATTTTTGGCCGCGGTTAAAAACAAGGTTGGCCTTGCCGCCTGCAGGTATGTATCAGTAAAAGGCGTAACGGCCATTAAGCCATCCATCGCCCCGCGCTGAAAAATACAAACCATTATCTTTTTCTTTTTGTACGGGCCGATCAATTTGTCGCTTGCCGCGGCTTCGGCAATAAAGGCCGGGATACCGCCCATTAAACTTATCCCGAACAGGGCTAAGCCTCCTGATTTCAAAAATCCTCTCCTGGTTGTCATGGTATAGTTCTTTTATAAGTTGATGTATCTTTTTATTATCTTCTTTGGTATTCCGGCGAACCGATCAATATGCCCACCACCTGCGACAGCATAGAGTTATTACCCGGGGCCGATTGCATTGCATAAGCAAGCTTATCCTGGTTACCGCCGCCTTTATTTATTTTAGGTTTAAGGGCCTTGGCATTCTGCATATCCATCATGGTATCATTGCTATTCATATCCTGCTGATTGGTGGGCACTGTTTTACCGGCGGCTTCGTCAACCTTTTTGAGCAGGTTCGGGTCATTAAGCATTGGTTTTAAACGGGCAATGGTTTGGTCAAGGTCGCGCTCAGGCATAATGATCTTGCCATAAACCGCTAAAGCGGCATCCGAGCTTTCAGGCTCACGGTGGTTATTTAATGCCGCCAGGTCAAACCTGATTCCCGGGATGCGTTGCGACGCCAGCGCTAAACCAAAATTCATCCGGTTAAGCAACGCGCCGGTGTTTATCCAGTATTGGCCCCTATCGGGATAACCGGTAGGCGCCTGGTAGTAATACATTTTTTCGCCCATTTTGGTAACCCAAAGGTTTAAAGCGAATGGTTGATTAACCGTTGCGTTTAAGGCACGAACTGAACTGATAGCTAATTCAAATGGTGATTTTGTTTTTTCGCGCAAAGCGGTCTTGCTCCAAAACTCGGGCGAATTAACCATGGTGATAAGCACCTCTTTAATATCGCCATCATGTTCTGTGAACGATTTTGACATTTTGGCCAACAGGCTTGGTTGCGGGTTATCGCTTACAAAACGTACCGCTATTTTTTTGGTGATGAATTTAGCTGTCGACGGGCTGTGCGCCAGCATTTCTAACAGGTCTACACCTTCCTGGTAACCGCCGTTAGCGTCAAAATGGTGCCCGAGTACCGTTTTTTCACCTTTATCATGCCTGTTTATGTTGAACAGAAAGTCGCCTTCATGCACAAAGCCCACTTTAGCCAAATTATTTTCGCCATAAGCGCCGATGATCCTTTTGCCAACTGTACCCAGTCCGCCTTTATCTTCCAACGGATAAACACCCCAGCCGGTCAGTACACGGGCTGCCTGGGTAACATCGCTTTGGGTATAGCCGCCGTCAACACCTAAGGTGTGCAGTTCCATTACCTCGCGGGCGTAATTCTCGTTCAACCCCTGGTTCTTTTTAGCTTGCTGCGCCTGCTTAACAAACTTTGCCCGTGGCGATGCTGAATCGCCCATCATCTGTTGATTTTGTAAAAGGCGTGCGTTAAAGGCGTTATTATTTGGCTTAACATTTGGCGCCGAGCTTTGGAAGTTGTCCAGGTAGTACAGCATCGCCGGCGATTTTGCCGTAGCCAACACCAGCTTATCAAATTTGCCGAATACATTCGGGCGTATCACATCCCGCTCATAGGCAGGAATAAACGAGGCGCAATCATTCTTGGTGATTGATACATTAAAATGGTTGAACCAAAAGCTGGTTAAAACTTCTTGTAATTGGTTGTTGCTATAGGCTGCTCTTAATATTTTTTGATTGATAAACTGGCGGTAAAGCTCTTGCTGAGGCTTAAATCCTTTTTGTTGCATATAGGCCTGCAACTGCTCACGGTATTCTTTTTTATCCTTTAAGGATGAATCTCTTTTTATTACCCCATCTTTAACGGCTAACCTTAATACGGTGCCGTTGCGCGGATATTCGGCTTCAACCTGGGCGTTTGTTAAATTAATAGCATCGTATTTACTTAGCATTTGTTTTAACGAATCATCGGGATTATTGGCTGCCAATTGCTGACTAAACCAATTTTCGAGACCCATTTTAACCACTTCATCTACCTGGCCCGGCTTGGCACCGTATGTAAAACGGTTTAGTAAATGGGCGGCGGCCTGGCGCTCCGTTAGTCCGGCTTGCTTGTAGGGGAAAGCCAATTGTTTTGTTGCCAGGCGGGGGCCCGCAAAAAACGAACACAGTGCAATGGCAATTACAAAAACGGCCAGCACTGTCGCTAAGAATTTGAAAGGTGCTTTCATGATCGAATGCTTTTAGGTTACAAACTATTTATCAGACGGGAAAAATTAACCGAAGTTTAATTGGAATATAAAATTATTGATATTAATTGCGAATAACTAATAATCAACAGATTATATGCGGTTTATCAAGCAAAAAAACTATATGTTGAGCAGTTCGCCATAAGTACATCCCAAACGGAGATCCGAAGAAGAAAACACTAAAAAGCCCTTGCTTCCTGAAACAGAAACAAGGGCCTTATAGATCTTTATGTTTACTCAATATATGGTTATTGCCCTTGTGCCAGGGTATAACCTATCTTACCATCAAAGTTCATCAAAAACTCAACTGAACAAACCTTTATAGCTTCAGAAAGATCAGCGGCAATGTGCAGTATTTCCTTTTGCTTAATGGTTGTTCCGCGTTTCTTTTCAAAACGGATACGGTATTCGTTTACCAGTTCGGTATAGATAGAGCCTGTTGGCCAAACCTGGGTACCGCGGTTTGATATCATTACCAGTTCAAAGTTCTCGTTAAAGCTCAGGCTCTTTTTGGCTATAACAGCCAGTTCATCGGGCTGCATATCGGCCTGAACAAATACGTCGACACCGATCATCTCTTCCACCACGTTGGCACCGGTTGATGTTAGTTTATTTATGATGGGGGTACGATGATGATTAGCCTCAAAGTCGTTGCTGGCAAATACGCCGCCGTCGGCAGGTAGTTTGCCTAAGTTGGCTATAATGGCCTCAGCAAAATCCATTGTGCCTAATGCCGCAGTAGCTTTATCTCCAAAATCGCCTGTATGCGCGCCCTTTTCTAAAGTATAAAGTAAAGCGTTCTCAATAGTTGCCGCGTTTGCAGAATACCCTAAAAAGCGCAGCATGCCGATACCCGAAAGTAGCAGCGCGGTAGGGTTAGCTATACCACGGCCTGCAATATCTGGCGCGGTGCCATGTACGGCCTCGAATATGGAAATATTATCGCCAATATTAGCAGATGGCGCGAAGCCCAAACCGCCAACCAAACCGGCGCACAGATCGGATACGATATCGCCCTGCAGATTAGTCAATACAATAGCCTCGAACATTTGCGGTTTTGATACCAGTTTCATACACAGGTCATCCACAATAATATCCGATGATTCAATATCAGGGTATTCCTTAGCTACCTGCTGAAACACTTCCAGGAAAAGCCCGTCGGTCAGTTTCATAATATTGGCTTTGTGGCCGCAGGCTAACTTTTTATATCCCTTGCGCATGCACATCTCAAAAGCATATCGGATAACCTGCTCAGAACCCGGACGGGTAATGATACGACGGCCAACAGCAACATCGTAAGTTAACAAGTGCTCAATACCGCCGTAGGTATCTTCAATATTTTCGCGAACTATGGTGAGGTTAATGGGGATACCCGCTTTAGAGAAAACCGTGTCAACCCCGTTCAGCGTTCTGAAATCGCGCTGGTTGGCGTAAGTGTTCCAAACTTTACGGGCGGTAACGTTAATGCTTTTAACCCCTTTGCCTTTGGGAGTTTCCATCGGCCCCTTAAACAGGATGCCGTATTTTTCGATAGCTTCCTTAGCAGCAACGGTCATACCGGTAGAATGGCCTGCGTCAAAGTATGATTTTCCCATTTCAACAAACTCATATTCGAGCTGCACATTGGCGGCGCTAAATATTTTCAAAACGGCGTCCATTATTTCCGGACCGATACCATCACCTTTGGCTACTGCTATTTTTGTTTTCATTTAAAGCAAATAATTTTTAAGAATGATGCGAATATACGCTTTATAAGCCTTAAACAGAACCAAAATGGCAAAATGATTTAGGGTTTTTGAAACTTTTACGGTAAACTTGCACTATAAAATGAAAGCATTTTACGGAGACCTTCGATTAGGCGTATTGGGCGGCGGACAGCTGGGCCGTATGCTGATACAACAAGCCATTAATTATAACGTAACCATAAAGGTGCTCGACCCCGACCGCGAGGCCCCCTGCCGCAAATTATGCGACGAATTTACCGTGGGCTCATTGGGCGATTATGAAACCGTTTACAACTTTGGTAAAACGGTGGATATGTTGACCATTGAGATTGAAAAGGTAAATGTAGATGCCCTTGATCAACTGGAAAGCGAAGGTGTTTTGGTGTACCCCCAGCCAAGGGTTATCCGCCTGATACAGGATAAAGGCCTTCAAAAGCAGTTCTTTAAAGAAAATGATATCCCAACCGCACCATTCAAGATCATATCGTCGGCCGAAGAATTAAGGAATAGCGGTTTTGCTTATCCCTACATCCAAAAACTGCGCCGCGATGGTTACGATGGCAAAGGTGTTTACAAGGTTACCGATGAAAGCTACCTCGGCAAAGCCTTTACCGAACCCAGCATTATTGAAAAACTGATAGATTTTGAAAAAGAAATAGCCGTAATAGTTGCCCGGAATGATAAGGGCGAAATGAGCACCTTCCCGACTGTGGAGATGGAGTTTAACCCCAAAGCTAATTTGGTAGAGTTTTTAATATCGCCGTCAACACTATCACACGAAATACAAAGCAAAGCAGAGGAAATAGCTAAAAAGATAGCCGAAAGCCTTAAAATAGTCGGCTTGCTGGCTGTGGAAATGTTTTTGGATAAACAAGGCAACATGCTGGTTAACGAGGTAGCCCCCCGCCCCCACAACAGCGGGCACCAAACTATCGAGGGTAATACCGTATCGCAATTTGAGCAGCACCTGCGTGCCATATTTAATCAGCCTTTAGGTGACACTAAAAACCTGAATCATGCCATTATGATAAACCTGCTGGGCGAGGATGGTTACGAAGGCCCCGCGCAGTACCGGGGTTTGGAGGAAGTTTTGAAACATGCCGGTGTATATGTTCACCTTTACGGGAAGTTATTGACCAAGCCTTTCAGAAAAATGGGGCATGTGACGATAGTGGATGCAAACAGAGAGAAGGCTATTGCGACGGCGAAGTTTGTACAGGAGACGTTAAAGGTTATTTCATAATCATTAAGTTATAGGGCTAAAAATCCGTATTTTTGTATGAGGTTAATTGGTGACTAAATCTGGTTTTATCATTTTTAATAATACCCGTTTTTACCCATGTACCCGAGGCAAGTTGTTGGCGACAACACCAACAACGGCGGGAAAGAAGTAAACTGAAATATTCAGAATGAGAAAGGTAATTATCATTCATTTTTTACTGTGGATATTCTTATCCTTGGGATTTTTTTATTTTTCGGAGGCCATTACAAAGTTGTTATTTAGGGGGCATGATGATGTTTCGATTTGGTTAAGCGTCCTCATAAGCGGTACCGCTTTAATATTGCTAATGTTGATATTATCGTTGATTATAATTTTCATTCAACGGAAAAGAAAAAGCACCATGGTCTAACTCGTATATAGTATCCTGACAACAGCAACAACGGCGAAAAAAACATTAAAAAATACCCATTTTTACCCACCTGCTTAAAAGCAGGATTGTAAATTTGATAATTGAGGGTATAAAATTTATTTAAAAACACCTAAGAATACCCAAGTTTTTCAAATTCGCGTTGCGAAAATGATAATTACAACAACCTAACAACACAATGATAAAAGTAGGGATCATCATGGGCAGCAAATCAGACCTGCCGGTTATGCAGGACGCTGCCGACGTATTAAAAGAATTAGGCGTTGAATACGAGATCACCGTCGTATCGGCACACCGCACTCCCGACCGCATGTTCAGCTACGCCCGTGAAGCATCTGGACGCGGCCTCAAGGTGATTATCGCCGGAGCGGGTGGCGCTGCCCATTTACCGGGCATGGTAGCCTCGTTAACCCATCTGCCCGTTATAGGCGTGCCTATCAAATCGAGCAACTCTATTGATGGCTGGGATTCGGTGCTGTCTATCCTGCAAATGCCAAACGGTATACCGGTAGCAACTGTAGCGCTCAACGCCGCTAAAAATGCCGGAATATTGGCCGCGCAGATATTGTCGACCGCCGACGAGGCTATTGTGAAGAATCTGATCGCTTTTAAGGAAGAGTTGAAAAAGAAGGTTGAGGAAAGCGCGAAGGAGATGTAAGCCCCCAGCCAGGAATTAAGCTTAAAGAATATCAAACCCTTATTCCCTCTTTAGGGGGTTAGGGGCAAAAAAGCGGATAGGATTCCCATTCCTACCCGCTTACAATTAAACCTAATAAACAAAATCTTTATTTACTGCTGCCGCTTAACAAGCCATCCAGCGTAACCGATGCATAGTATAAGCCACCTAAAGTTGGTCCGCCGGCATATTGTATGTAACGTTTGTTGAATATATCGGTGGCGCCCACTTTAAAGCTGGCTTTGTAAGCCGGAACCTTTAAAGTAACCTGGGCATCAAATGTGTGGATCTCTGGTACCGAACCTGTAACCAGCGGGCTTTCCCACAAGAAACCTTCCTGCCATTTGTAAACCACGTTGAAGCCTAAGTTCTTTATGATCTCGCGATTACCAAATGACAGGTTAGTTGATAAACGAGGGGTATTGAAACCGGTCACAAAGATATCGGATGAAGATTGCGCATCCATTTTATTCAAGCTGGCATTACCCGATATGGTAAACTTTTTATAGAAATTATAGGTTAAACCAACCGATGATCCGTAATTATTATAAGTGTTTTTGGCATTGGTATAAACACGGTAACGGCTTTGGCCCGCACTGGCAGCGTTAGTCGATGTAGCAGTTGTAGGGTCGCGGTTGGCATCAAGCATAGCTTCAACAGCGGCATCGGTGCCAACAGTAGTACCATTGGGCACGTATACTTGTACCTGGCCTAAAAAGCCATTGTATTTGTTAGTATAGGCATCAATATCAAAGAATACTTTGTTATCAAACCACACGCCTTTGTAACCAATCTCGTATGAGGTGATCTGCTCAGGGCGAGCAGGCGGCAGGTCGGCAACCTGCAGCAGGTTACGATTGGCCAAAGCAGCGGCATCAGTACTGCCTTGCGCGGCTGCAGCGGCGTTAAAGTTGATAACCGATGCCTGTGTATAACTGTTACCCAGGTAGCCAAGCCCATCGTTAATAAACGGTAAGCTTCCTACACGTTTAACACGGCCATTGTTTACGTATGACAAAGCCTCGAACAACGAAGGAAAACGGTAACCCAACTGGTAAGTAAACCTAAAATTATGGTTTTCTGTCGGCGAATATACTGCTGCCAAACGTGGGGTAAACTTAGGGTCGAAGTATGGGTTGTAATCATAACGCAACGATCCGAACAGCTTCAGCTTTTCATCAAATAAAGTTTTGGTGATCTGCGCGAAGCCGCCGAATTTCTTATAGATAACGTTATTTCCATAGCTACCATCGGGCAAGGCTGTATTTCGGTCGGCTATGGGGCGACTAAAGTCTACAAAGTTATTGCCATCGGGAATGATCTGGTATACACGTACATCAGCCCCTACCAACAGGTCGAATACTTTTACCTTGTCTGATAGGTCATACTGGGCTTCGCCATTATACATGCGGCTTTGCTGTTTTAAAGCCGCGCCGCCGGTAACAGGGGCATCAGGTATCAGGCTCGATTTAATATCCCAGTTATTAATGCCGATAATGGTTTTACGCAATTGGTTAAAGGCATCGGTACCCGGAAGCACACGACCTGCATCAGCTTGTTGGCGGGCATAGTCATTAGCGGCAGCAAAGTTAGCCGAGGTTAACGAACCTCCGTTAGCGTTACCATAAGCTATTAACGCGTTTTTATACAAAGTACCCCAGGCTGAATTGCTGGCATGGTTAAGGTCGAGGTTATCGGCCAGCGGTTTTACGTTGAAGGAGTTGCCTGTATTCTCTAAAGATAGGTAACCACGCACTAAAAAGTTCTTTCCTTTCAGTTCTACTTTATGATTTTGAACGATAGCCCCATTCAGCTCGATCTTGTTACCGCGTTGGAACACACCATCCATCCTACCAATTCGATAACCGTATGACAGCTCGGTGGTTTTATTGAGCTTATAGGCCAGCGTTGCATCCAATTTCAGGTTTGATACATTCTTGTCCACCAGGTCAACCTCATTATAACCCGTACGTGCTACCGTTAAAGGCCCGCGCGATACGCCGTTTATAGTAATGCCTTTAATAGATACGGTATTGCTTCCCGCAAGGGCATCATCGCCATACTTGTTCCAGCCATCATAAGCGGCATTTGCGCCATTCAGTTCAGGATACAAAGGGTTTGCCGATTTAAGACTGTTCGGATTTTGATCAGCAATGGTATTAGAGCGCCAGTCGGTACCCTGCAGGTAACTGCCGTTTACTTTGAATGCGAACTTATTGTTAAATGCTTTGGCATAACGGATGGCTGTTTCAGTCAAGCCACTCGGGCCGGCATCAATACCATCCACATGGTTAATACCTACACGCTGGTAAAAGCTCAGGCCCTGGTAATCGAAAGGATTTTTGGTGATCAGGTTGGCTAAACCATTTAAAGCGTTGGTGCCGTAAAGCGCTGCCGCGGCTCCCGGTGTAATTTCTATGCTGGCAATATCCAATTCGGTTGGGCCGATAGCATTGCCAAGCGGTACGCCCAGGGTTGCAGACTGCATATCAACACCATCAACCAGTTGCATAAACCTGAAGTTGTTGGGACTGTTAAACCCACGGGTATTAGGTACTTTAAGCGTTAAGCTGGCGGTGGTCATCTGTACGCCTTTAACATTTTCCAATGCATCGTAAAAGCTTGGCGCAGGCGATTGTTTTAATGCCCTGATGTCCAGCTTCTCGATAGCTACCGGCGATTTTAGTAAACGCTCTTCCCTGCGCGACGCGGTGATAACCACTTCGTTTATTACCAGGGATTGTGTAGTAAGCTGAACGGCTACTTTACTTTTGGCATCTTTTATCAGGAACTCCTGTGGCTGATAGCCTATTTCGCTAAAAACGATAGTGAACGGGAATTTGAGATTTGTGGTTAATGAAAATTTCCCATCCTGATCGGTAGAGGTACCGTTTGTTGTACCTTTAATGGTTACCGTTGCACCGGGCAAAGGCTGGCCCTTGTCGTCGTTAACCTGCCCGCTTAAAATATACGAGCCATTGAGCTGGGCAAAACTCCATGCCGGTATAAGGGCAAGGAACAGGATTGTTAGTTTTAAAGTTTTAGTAAAAAAAGACATGTAAATAAGTTTTGTGTGATGAATTAGATGTAATTAATTATAACAGACGGTAGTATCAGCAACAACAGCAGTCAGATGAATACTGCATTCGTGACATGGACATCGGGTCAAAATTATAATTACACATAAACTCTATAGATTTAGTCGACAAATATATTACGAAAATATTTTAGTGCAAATTTTATTTGAAAAAATCTCAGCAATACTGATAATTCCACATAAATACTTGATTTTCAATCAAAATAACCCTACCTTCCAATAATATTCAACACTTAAACTTTACCCTTATGAAAATTGCAATGATCATTGTACGCACACTACTGGGTCTTTTCCTGCTGTTGGGCGCGTCAGTTTATCTGTTTAAATTAATGCCTATGCCCCTCCCCGAAGGTACCGCTAAAGTTTATAGCGATGGCCTGGCCGTGGTAAACCTCATCTTCATAGTAAAAGTTATTGAACTGGTATGCGGGCTTGCATTTTTAAGCGGCCGGTACGTTACCCTGGCGGCATTAGTAATGTTCCCAATTATTGTGAACATCATTATATTTCACGCTGTTGTGGCCCCTGCGCAAATTGGCGGCGGCCTTTTCGTGCTGTTAGCCGATCTGTTTTTGGCTTACTATTACCGCGCCAATTACGCGCCGTTATTTAAATCAAAATAACTGTAATAAAGGTATGGCAAGGTTGATTACCCGGCCTTTGCCATACCTTCGCTTTCCAACAGTTGTAACAACACTTTTTCAGCAAAGCTAAACTCCGATGTACCGGCTTGCTCGGTTTCATCAAGCTGTTTTATAAGTTTAAAAATAGTGCCGTCTTCATAACTTTTTATAACAGCCGGGTGCACATAATACTTTTTACAAACCGTTCGCGTATTACCCAGGTTAATCGCTACTTCATCCAAAACACTGACGATCTTCCTCTTACATTCCGCTTCAGTTTCAAAGCCTCCGACCGATTTAAATGCATATAAAGCGCTCACACTACCCGCCCACGTGCGAAAGTCTTTAGCGGTAAAGTCTTCCCCTGTTATTTGTTTGAGATAAGCATTTACATCGCCCGAACCAATGGCACAGCGCTTGCCTTCGTCATCATAATATTGAAACAATTCTTTGCCCGGAATTTCGCGGCATTGCTTTACCAGGTTAGCCAGGCGCTTGCTTTTGAGCGATATTTTCTGATAAACTCCCTTTTTACCACGAAACTCAAATTTTAGCTCGGCTCCATCAATTTTAACATGGCGGTTTTGCAGGGTGGTTAGCCCGAATGAATTATAAAGCTTTTTGTAAGATTCGTTTCCAACCCGGATACTGGTCAGTTCCATCAGCTTAACCACCAAAGCCAACACTTTTTCGTATCCTAAACCATGACGCTGCAGATCTTTTGCCACCTGCTCACGGATAGCCGGTAAATAACTGGCAAACAATTGCATGTGATGAAACTTTGAATGGTTACGTATCTGGTTCCACTCGGGGTGATAACGGTACTGCTTTCTCCCGGCGGCATCCTTACCTGTAAACTGGAGGTGGCTGTTTTCGTATGGCGATATCCAGATATCAGTATACGCAGGCGGTATAACCAGCTTTTTAAACCGGCCTAATAGTTCCTTGTCTTTTACTATATTACCTTCACTATCGTAAAAGTCAAATCCGTTCTTTCCCGGCTTGCGGGTATACCCCGGCGATGAATCACTTACATAACGCAGGCCTACCGCCTTGGCTGTAATTTTAGGATCGCGGCCTATTTTCTCTAACTTCTTTTGTAGTCGGTTCATTTGAGATGACCAACAAGGCGAAACAGGGAATGTTTTAAAACGAAATTTTATTGCCTCTATCTTATTTGCCCGTTACCCCTTATGTACCACTTTTCGGTCACCAGTTTTTCGAGCGCAAAAGGACCGCGGGCATGCAACTTTTGTGTGGAGATACCTATTTCGGCTCCCAAGCCAAATACCCCGCCATCGGTAAAGCGGGTAGACGCGTTAATATAAACCGCGGCAGCATCCACTTCATTTAAAAAACGCTCACAAAGCCCTGTATTGGCCGAAATAATGGCTTCAGAATGCTTGGATGAGTATTCTGCAATATGTGTTACGGCCTCATCATAACCGCCAACTACTTTCACTGAGCATTTAAAATCTAAAAACTCACGGCCAAAATCGTCCTGGGTTGCTTTCTGCAGGTATGGATAATTTAATTCCTGTAGTATGGCATAGCTTTCACTGTCGGCAAATATCTCGACATTGTATTTTAACAAGCCCGGAGCGGCAAGGGTGAGTAGTTGTTTAGCCACAGGCCAGTCAACCAAAACTGTATCCAAAGCATTGCAGACCGACGGGCGCGACACCTTAGCATTTACTACAATAGCGGCGGCATTTTCAATATCAGCAGTTTGCTCAACGTAAGTATGGCAAACACCGGCTCCCGTTTCAATAGTAGGAACCTTCGAGTTTGCACGCACATAGTCGATTAGTTGCTGCGAACCGCGGGGGATAATGATATCAATATATTTAACCGCCGTTAGCATTTCCATAATAAACTTACGGTCGGTTGGTAAAAGCTGTACTATCGCTGCATCCAAACCAAATTCGGCCAGTACGGCATGTATCAGGTTAACCAGTACAATGTTGGTATGCAGGGCATCGCTGCCGCCACGCAACACACATACATTACCCGAGCGGATACACAAAGCAGCCACGTCAATAGTTACGTTCGGCCGCGATTCATAGATCACGCCTACTACACCTAAAGCCACTGTCTTCTTCTGGATATGCAGGCCGTTTGCAGTAGTACTTTCCAATACCAGTTTTCCTGTCGGGTCTGGCAGGTTGGCAATATCGTTTAAACTGGTAGCCAGATCGTTTATACGGGCCTCGTTTAGTAATAACCTGTCCTTTTTAGGATCGGTATCAGGCATCAGGTCGAGGTCTTTTTTATTTCCAGCTATGATCGCCGCGGAATGCTCCACCAAAACAACCGCTAAACGGCGCAGCAATTCCTGCTTTTTAACATCGGTTAAAAGCTTAATGGAGCGTGTGGCCTGGTAAGCCTGTTGTAATAAGGGCTGAATAGATTCCATAACAATTATATCAATACTATATCATCGGCATTAGCGATGGTCAATTTGGGTGTTTTCAGGTTAGCGGCTATCTCGTCCGACGATACCTTGGAGCGGCCAACGGCAACGGTTACCTTGTTCTCATCCAGTATCTCAAACACCTCACCCGATTCAAATTTGTTTACAATACCCTTCACTCCTACTGCCAGCAAACTGTGCCCGTTTTGCAGGGCCTTGTATGCGCCTGCATCTACCTGCAAACTGCCGGTAACCAAACTACCGCTTGCCAGCCACTTTTTACGGGCGGGCATAGAGCATTCCTGTGGTTGGCAAAGTGTACCGGTTTGTTCTTTTATAGCGTTTAAAATGCCATCAGTAGTGCGTATACCAAATATCACTACCTTGATGCCCATGCGTGTTGCCAGGCGTGCAAAGGTGAGTTTGGATATCATCCCACCCAAACCCAACGCCGATTTCTCTTTATTAGCCAGCGATAATGCTTGCTTATCAATAACAGATATCTCGCGTATCACGTTACCATCCTTATCCAGCACACCCGGCACCGAAGTACTGAACAATAGCACCGAAGCGCCAAAACCAACGGCTATTAAGGTTGCCAGTTCATCATTATCCGAAAACTTGAGCTCAAGGTTGCTTACCACATCATTCTCGTTCGCTATCGGGATGATGTTGTTGGCCCAAAGGTCTTCGTAGGTTTTTTTGAGTTGTAAAAACTGGTTACGGTTACTAAAATGCTGGCGCTCGCAAAGGCTTTGCGCCAGGTAAATGCCGTAAGGCTCAAAATACTGGGCATATTTATTTAACAGCAAGGGGTTACCAATAGCCGCGGCAGCTTTACGCTCGCTAATGGTACCTGTATAATTTTTAAGCAGTTTTTTACCGGCAGCAACCGCGCCCGATGATACCATTACAATATGGTAATCATGATGTATGGCGGCAACCTGGCGGGCAATATCCTGCATCACAACTTCATCAAGCTCACCTGTTTTGGTGGTGATGGATGCAGTACCGAATTTAATAACAAGTATGGGCTTTATCAATGTAATATATAAAATTGCCCAAATTTACTAAAAGACGACAAAATACGTAGGCTTTTTATCGATTTAGTATAAATTACTTTTCATAAAAATGCTTGGTATAAGTATCCATCTTGTCAGCTTCATAAGTAACTTCAATTCTCATCAAGCCTAAATCATCATAATAATATTTAGTTACTTGGGTAGGCATGGCCCCTTTTTCATTTTTGGGATCAACATAATTAAATTGCTCCACCCGGGAATAGTCTTTATTAATGGTATAGGTATAGGCCTGGTACAACTTTCGCTTATCATTAACGATCTTGTAAACCAATCTTTTTCTCGCGGGATGATCATAAGCAAAGGCATATTCGGCAGTTGTGTTGCCATTGGCATCCAGGTATTCCAAATTATACAGATCGCCATCCTCGTTATAAGTGAGGTTACGGATGGTAAAAAACTCGCCGCCATACCCGATTTTCATCAATACACTGATCAGCTGATTCTTTGAATTATAAATATTCTGGGTGATTTGCAGGTTGGATGTGTCTTTATTGTACTTAAACATAAACCGCGTATTACCCAAGGTATCATACCTAAACTCGTAAACAGTAGAATCCGCTTTTCCTTTAAACTCTATCTGCTTTGCAAGATTGTTGTATTTATTATAAACATACTTTGTTACAACTGGCTTTGAGCTTCCTGTTATAGTTTCTTGTTTAACTAACAGGTGCAAGGCATTATAGGTATACTGACGGGTAAATAGTAAAACAGAATCTTTTATAGCCTTGCTGCCAAACCTGTAGCCATATACTTTCTCCGTCGCGATCTCATTTTTTACCAATCTTATGTTCGGCAATACCGGGCCGTCACTGTAAGGCACATCAATGTATTGCCCGTAAGCGCTAACAGAACATACAATAGAAAATATCAGCAAATAGAGTTGCTTCATATCAATCCGTATCTTTTTTATCATCCTCGTCCTTGCCGGGATAGGCTTTTTTACCTTTAGCAGCATACCATAACATACGGTTCATCAAATCATCATTACCGCCGTCTATATGTTTAAAATCAGGGCGGAGCGATACAGTTGCGTAATACAGTTCTTTACCTTTTATTGCCGATAACTTTTTATTCATCTCGTTAAGCGGAACAATATTGGGAAGATGCGTATAGGCATATTCTTCAGGTGCTTTTTTAAAGCAATCGAACATAGGTAACGCGGTGGCATCTATTACGTTCATGGGCGGTATGCCCAATATCTGTTCAATAGTACGCACCATTGAAGTCTGGTTATAGTTGGTATGAACAGTACGTTGCAGGCGCGAATATTTGCTGATAACAAAGCCCGTAGTGCGGTAAGCGGATACGTGATCCCAGCCATCCTGCGAATCATCTTCGGTTACAAATATCACCGTCGAATCGTAAAAGCGGCTATGCGTTACGGCTTCTATAATGCGGCCAAGTGCAAGGTCGTTATCAGCCACCATGGCTCGTGGGGTTGGTAGTTTAGGATTTAAACCACCGGTATGATCGGCAGGCAGAGCCAGCTCCATAAATTGCGGCCAGGTATCGCCGGGTTTGCTTTCATATTCGTGCAGTTCTTTAATAAAAGCATCGGCCCGTATCTGGTCATTAATTACATGCGTATCATACCCTGGATAAGTTGCCGATAAGATTGGTCGCACCCTCGAAATCGTGGTATAGTTTGTAAAGTTGAACGGTTTGCCTGTTTGGTATAACCCGTAAATATCTGTCCAGCTTAGTTTTTCATTAAAATTAGGTGTGGCGGTTTCGCCATATATTCTTACGCTTTTGCCGTGGTCGAGGGCATTGTTCCATATAAAGCCCTGCTTGCCATAAACCAAAGCATCGGTTTGTGTATGCGGATAACTGCGAAACCATCCGCGCACATTCTTCTCCACATAGTCGTTCACCATAGCTTGGTCTGTCCATTGGTGCCCTTCGGCAGATGATTTGCCCGAAGCGTAATAATTATCGAGTAATAAAAAATCCTTAGCCAATTTATGCTGATTGGGCGTAACGGTATCGCCATAAATACAAAGCGGCTTGCTGCCGTTGCCTTCTTTCATATCCCCTAAAACCTGGTCGTAAGTACGGTTTTCTTTTACGATGTAGATCACGTGTTTGAAAACAGAAGGTTCTCCTATCCTTTCGGGAATGGGTTGAGGCACAACACTCCGGCGCGGCAACCGCCTTGCAATATCCTGGCGGAAAGACAGGTTAAGGTCTTTCACCTTTTTGGTGTATGCTGCCATGCCATCACCGCCCCGTACCTGTAACGGAACAATGGTTATCGTTGCATCCTGGTGATGCGAGTTAAAGGCTTCATCAGGAAGATTATTTGATTTTTTTCCACTGTTTGGATCGTTAAATATGCGGCTGTTTTTCGCACGTGCACCCTCTCCCTCCAGGTTGGTAACGTATATATTGTTCTCATCGGCAGCCAAACCGCCGGGATAGGCCTCTGTAGGGATAAAGCCTTGTATAAGGGTTTCATCCTTACCATTGGTAGCTGCATTCGCACCAAGTTTAATTACCGCTACGGCATTGTCAAGCCCGTTAGCTACATACAATGTGGTACCGCGCGGACTCATTGCCAACGCGTTTGGCGAATCGCCAATATAACATTTGTCGCCGGCATCAAGCTTTACGCTGATAGAATCCACAACACTTAACTTCGTGGCGTCGATAACCGAAATATTATCACTGTTACCATTGGCAACGTATAAATAGTGCTTATCCGGGCTTGCTATAACCGCATTAGGATGCAGGCCCACTCCTATTTCTTTAACCAACTGCCCTGTATGGGTATCAAATACAGACACAGTGCCCTGGCTGGTAGCCCCTGTAACATGGTTAATATAAGCATGCCCGTAAGGTACACCAGCTGTTTCAGGCTTAAGGGTATCAGTGGGCATACTGCCGCCCCAGTTAGTTACGTATGCTTTACCATTAGCTATAGCAAGGCCATAAGGAGCTACCCCGGTAGCCGATTTCCAGATCACTTTTTCGGTGTTCAGATCCAGCTTTAAAAACTGGTTATTGCCGTTCAATACTACATACAAATAATCCGCTCCATTCTCTTCGTTTACAAAAAGCTCGTTAGGTAATGCCAATGGAGAATCGCCTTCTGGCTTCAGCGATATCATTTTTTTGAAGAAGAGATGCTCGCCATCCCAGTTTACCATCATCACAACTGATTGATGTGTATTGGCATTGGCCGCACTCCAGTAAATATTGGTTTTACCATAGCGTTGTACCACTTTTATACCCGAATAGGTGCTCATCAGCCCCTTAAAGCGCTTTTCGTCATTAAAAGAAAGATGTGTGATCTCTTCCTTGGTTTTGGTATTGATCATGGTGATGCCATACCTGTCTTCAACTGCCAGCACGTCCTGTCCGGGTACCAGTTCGCAATCAAGGCTATGATTTTCGTACCTGGTATCGCCGAAAGCGATGGTAGTGCCCGCCGGATCTATAATACGGTTATAAGGCATAATATATGGCGCGGCACTATTATAAAGCGTGCTGTCATCATAACCTATTCTGTCGGCAGTATTTTCGTTACCGGCAGATTTAACGCCAGGCTTAGTTTGGCAGGCAAATAAAAAAGCAGCTGCCGCTAACAGCAGGGAGTAGTTCTTTAAGGTCATGTTAATCAAATTCTTTATCGGTATTAATGCCAAACAATTTACCCTGTTTCCATAGGGAACGTTCCTGCATCAGTGACTGTATATTCCGGTCGGTTAGTTCTTTTTTATCTATTTTACTCAGATCGGGCTTACCCGCATTTACCCAGGCCGTATACCAAAAACTGGCAGTAGTAACTATGGATGCCCGCAGTTTCTTTTCTATCATACCATGTAAGCCAGCCTGGTATAGTTTACAGTACTCGTAAGTATGTATGGGTTCGTTATATTGGTTTATCCTGATCTTACCGGCAGCATCCAATTCATAAATTTTACTATCGGGAAGGTTTTTAGACAAGTCCCTGTCTACCTGTAATAAGGTATCAGCAGCCTTTAAGCTTTCCGACATAATGCGCCATATTTCTTTCTGTATATCAGCAATATATACCGCTCCGCTTGTATGATAATTATAAGCCTCGCCAAACTGTTCAGGTATCTGCGATTCGAACATGGCATGTGAGCCACGGCGGTTAGTTAACAACCCATCGTGATTTGAGCTCACGTGCAAAGGCATATAAGCATCGCCAATATAATGACCCAGATCGGCAGAGAGAAACAGAATATCAACCGCGTGCTTTTGCTTAAAAGCCAGGGTTAACTTATCCATCATAAACTGCATGTTCCATGGCAGGTTACCATGCTTTACAAAAAACTTCTTATCATATTTTGCTAAGGCTGCATTATAGGATTTTGGTACATTATCTAAGTTCCCAAGATCTTCCATATGGATAAAGTGGCGCGAAAACTCCGGCGTATCCCGGTAGGTGTATTTGCGCACATCCGGAACGTTCGCTTCCTGGGTGATATAATCAATATGATTAAAGTAGAAGGTTTGCATTGACGGGGGCAAGGCCATTACAGCACCACGGTTAATATGCGAATGTCCGAATTTACCCCATGAAATGAGGCCTATCGAAAATGATATGATTAAAAATGAACCGGTTAGGTATCGGCTGGATTTCCTGAAAAACATTGTTCAATAATAGCTATCTGTAAAAATATACAAAAGCTTTATTAATGCCATTAATATTCCCAATAAAACAGCAACAATGTTAATACGAAGCGACGGCGATTAATGATCAGGAAAAATGTTTTTTAACTATTCCTAATAGTTCAGCCGATATATTACCGTTGGTGGCTAACACATCGCGGGTACCGAACATATCCGTTCCGCCCGAAAAATCGGTTACTACTCCCCCGGCCTGGCGTACAATAACAATACCGGCAGCCATATCATAAGAGTTAAGGTTGTACTCGTAATAACCATCAAAACGCCCGCAGGCAGTATAAGCAAGGTCGACAGCGGCCGAACCCAAACGGCGCAGGCCGTGGCAGCCACGCATCAGTTCGGTAAACAAACCCATATAGGCATCCTGCTTTTCGAAGTTATAATATGGAAACCCGGTAGCCAGTAACGTATTGGCTACTTTATCAGTTTTGGTTACCCTTATCTCTTTCCCGTTAAGGTAGGCGGGCGCGCCTTTCCAGGCATAAAAGCATTCATCCTGGTTTATTTCGTAAACTACGCCTAACACCAGTTCATCATACTCCTGCAAAGCAATACTCACCGAAAACACAGGCAAACCATGTATAAAATTGGTGGTACCATCCAGCGGATCGATGATCCAGGTATAACGCTCAGCAGTTTTGTTAATGGTTTTTTCTTCGGTAATAAAGCCGGCTTCGGGTAGTATCTGTTGCAAGGCGGCTACAATTTGTATTTCGGCCTGCTTATCAACGTACGATACCATATCGTTAAGGCCCTTGTACTCTACTTCATCCGAATTGAACTTTTTACGCTCCTGTCGGATAAAATCGCCAACCTGTTTGGATAACTCAACTACTTTATTCCCTATCTCCTGAAGTTGCATGGTGCCTTAATGATAAACTGAATGAAAAAAACTTATGTACAAAAAAACTCGCGAAAAACAAGCTCAAAGCCGCCAAAGGGCGCGCTACCGGCGGATACATATTGAAATAATGTATCATAAGTTTAAGTATGCCCCAGTTAGCATAAAAGCCCACTATTGCTACACCGATGAACCTTAAAAATTGTTTTAGCGATGATGACTTTGATTTTGAAAAAACTAAATATTTGGTGATCAGGAAATTAACCAGCACTCCAAAAAAGAAGGATATAGCTAACGATAATGTATCCCGTTTTAGCATATAGCCATTAATGGAATAAAAATCATCCTGAAAAACGTTATGGTATAAAACATAGTAAGCCGAAATATCGACCAGGAAGCCCATACCGGCAGAAAGTACAAAGCGAATAATTTCGTTATCCAGTAATTTATGCCCTGTGGCTACAACAACTCTGTCACTCATGCCTCTGCTGCTTTTGGCGTATGCTTATGGCGCATAGCGTAAGCAGATAAACCTATACCACATAAAATTAATAAAATGGAGATCAGCTCTGCCTGGGTGAAAGAGATACCGGCTACATGATATTTGGTATTTACCCTGATCAATTCAATAAAAAAGCGCTCAACACCAGTTAATATCAGGTATATACCAAACATTAAACCGGGCGAACTGATCTTTTTACGGATACTCCATAAAAAGAAGAAAAGCAGCAGGCATACTACAGTTTCGTAGAATGGCGTAGGATAAACGGGTACTTTCAGTTCGTAACAATACTTACCTAATTTGCCCATCTGATCTAAACAGCCTGGTATAGGATTATTTGCATCAGAGCCATTTACGTTATGGGGATATTTGAAGGCCCACATCCAATCGGGCGCCCAGCTTAGCCAATGTGGTTTTGGAGCAATATTATCGATACCCCAATCACCGTCGCCGGCCATCTGGCAGCCAATGCGGCCCAAAGCGTACGAAAGCATCATGCCCGGCCCGCCAACGTCAAGCATCGTCAACGGCTTTATGCCGTGTTTGTTGGCGACATATAGCACAGCCGCGCCGCCGCAAATTAAACCACCATAAAAAGTCAGTCCCCTGAAACCGATGAGCATCCCTACCGGATCTTTCATCATCTCATCCCAATTTTCTAACCCGTTAAATAGCTTAGCACCTGCAAAGCCAAATACCGCGGCCCAAAGCAAAATACTGCCCATAAGTTCATAAGGATGAACAGTAACCGTTTTTTTGGTTGGTTCAGGATACTCATCTGCTATCTTTTTCTTTTCGATATACGCCCAATAGGCAAAACCGGCTGCGCCTATAATTCCGCCGAGCCAGTTACCTGTGCCGGATAGCAAGAAAGTTTGAGGATCGTCAACCAACGCATGATAATTCAGTACGATGGCAACACCTTTAAATCCTATCAGGAAACCAAAAATACCGTTTAATATAAGCTCTGATATAGAAACCGGACCACCTACAGTAACTTCCTTTTTAAATGAATGCACATAGCCCAAAGCTTCTTTACGCTTTAACTCCTGCTCAAAGGCCCAGTAAGCACCCATAAAGGCAATGGCCACAAAAAAACCAAAGGTTTGTATAGGAAGCGGGATATATTTACCGGTAAAATATTGGATAAGTTCGGATATGGTAGGAAACATCAGTTCAGATTTATGTTGCGAATATAAAGATTAATGTACCAATGTCTCCTGCAATTCTGTTATTTCAACGTCACCATCAAATGAAATTGCTGTTAAGTGAGCAGCTTTTATTTCGCGCACCAAAACAGGATCGTACTTGGTTTTAACCTTAACGTAGTTTCGGGTAAAACCGTGCATGTAACCGTCTTTAATATCTGTTTCAAATAATATTTCGGCATCCCTGCCTAATTGGGTCTCATAAAAAGCGCGGCGCTTTTTGTCGGACAGGATATGCAGCATTTTACTGCGCTCGGCACGGGTTGAGCCGGGTACCGCACCGGGTAATTCGGCAGCAATGGTATTTTCCCTTTCGGAATAGGTAAATACGTGCAGGTATGATATGTCGAGATCGTTTAAAAAGTTATAGGTATCAATAAAATCTTCCCTTGTTTCGCCTGGGAAACCTACAATCACATCCACACCTATACAACAATCGGGCATCAATTGCTTTATTTTGCTTACGCGATCGGCATAAAGGTCGCGACGATAACGGCGGCGCATTAAACCCAGTATCTTATCGGAACCTGATTGTAACGGGATATGAAAATGCGGCACAAATACTTTAGACTGTGCTACAAACTCGATGATCTCATCGGTGAGCAAATTCGGTTCGCAGGATGAGATACGGATACGGTCGATACCTTCAACTTCATCCAGCGCTTTAACCAAGTCGAAGAATTTATCTTGCCGCTGGCCCTCACGGATACCGAAATCGCCAAGGTTCACGCCTGTTAACACAATTTCCTTCACTCCTGACGCGGCCACTTCCCTCGCCTGCTGAACAACAGCTTCGATGGTATCACTGCGGCTACCTCCGCGTGCTAAGGGTATAGTGCAAAAAGTGCAGGAATAATCGCAGCCATCCTGTACTTTAAGGAAGGTGCGGGTACGGTCGCCAACAGAATAAGAAGCCACAAACTCGTTCACTTCGGAAACGGGGCTGTTTAGCACCACAGTTTTAGGCTGCTTGGTGAGATCGGTAATATGTTCTACAATATTGAATTTCTCGGCTGCGCCTAAAACCATATCCACGCCCGGTATTTCGGATATTTCTTTTGGCTTTAACTGCGCATAGCATCCTACAATGGTAACATAGGCCTTAGGCGATATTTTGAGCGCTTCTTTAACTACACGCCTGCATTTTTTATCGGCGTTATCGGTAACTGAGCAGGTGTTAATAACATATACATCTGGCGTATCGGTAAATTCAACCGTATCAAAACCGGCCTTATTAAACAGGCGGCCAATGGTTGATGTTTCCGAGTAATTGAGCTTACAGCCCAGCGTATAAAAAGCGACTTTCTTGTTCATTTGTAATCAGCCGCAAAGATAAGAAATTTTGCTTTGGGTTAATATTTAACCGATTAAATCCATAAAGGCACAATCTTTGCATTAAATATAAAGTCAAAGCATTACCTTTAAACAATTGACACATAGCCTATGAAGAAGTTAACTTCTACTTTACTTGCAGTTATCGCTTTCTTGCCTTCAGTATTTGCTCAAAACATCGATTCTTTGCAAAGAGCCCAGGAAGAAATGCAGCAGCTATGTGCTAAGGCCGATGTGTACACCAATACGGCCGACTCGCTCATCCAATATAAGCAACAAAAAACAAGGTTAATAAGCATTGCCGACGCGGTGAAAGCAAGCGATTATGTATTGAAAGCTATACAGATAAATAAGAAGTATAACGACACTACGGCCGTTCGTAATAACTTTGACCGCCTGGGTGAAACCTATATCATGCAAAATAAGTTCAGCCAGGCTAAGTGGTATATATTACAATCGAATCATATATCGAGAGGTACGCGCGATGTGCGGCACATTATTTTAGGTTTAATGGAACTGGCCGATGTTAAAATGGCCATTAAAGATTATACCCTCGCTAAAAAGGACCTTGACGAAGCAATTGTATTGACAAAGTACAGCCACAATGTGCCGGCCCAGATTGAGGTGGAAAGAAAGCTGGCCGTACTTTACGATAAATCGGGTAATTTAAAAGAAGCCAAAGCACAGGTAACACACTACACTTTATTAGCTGAAAACTTAAAGAAAACCAACGAACAGCAGCGCCTTGCTAACCTGAAAAAGGCAAAAGCACAGCAACTTTTGGCTATACAAAAAGCAAAGGCACAACAACTGCAGGCTGCGCAAAAGGCAAAAACGCAACAACTCCAAACTGCACAAAAGGCAAAAACGCAACAGCTGTTAGCTATGCAGAAAACAAAAGCAAAGCCCAAAAAGTCAAGTGCTAAACAAAACCTGACCGTACCGGGCGAACAAAGCACTGATATTGCTACTGCAGATACAACAACAAATGTTGTTCAGAACGATTAGTAAACGTTATTCGCTCCACCTATAGCTATCATTCTCTAATCCCATTAGGTCAATTATGCGGTTAACAACCGTGTAAGCTACTTCTTCAACGGTTTGAGGCTTGCTGTAAAAAGATGGCACCGCAGGACAAATAATACCACCAGCCTCTGTTACCGTTTGCATGTTGCGGATATGAATGAGGTTAAAGGGCATATCGCGGGCAACCAATATCAGTTTACGGCGTTCTTTTAATATCACATCGGCGGCGCGGGTAGTCAGGTCGTTTGATATGCCTGCGGCTATTCTGCCTAAAGTCCCCATGGAGCATGGCACAATAACCATGGTATCATACTTTGCCGAACCCGATGCAAAAGGCGCCATAAAATCGTTCTTATCATAAAAAGTAAAGGGATAATTATTATAATCCTCGTTATCCAGTTCCAGTTTCCAAACCTGGCGGGCATTATCACTCATCACCACCCCTACTTCTGCAATCTGAGCCTGCAGTTTTTGTAAGGTATCCAACAGCAACCTGGCATATATGGCTCCGCTCGCACCTGTAACAGCAACAACTATCTTTCTTTTCATGATGGGAACAAAGCTAAACCAAAACGTTATAAAGAAAAAAGGGTCGAATACAAGTATTCGACCCTACATCTACCTATGAAAAACATGCCTCCTTGTGAGAGGCACAACAAATATAAATCAAGATTATGAAATTATGAAGTTATTATTAATAAAATTTTTCTTAGGATTTTGATTATCAGTTACATAAATCAGGCTTTAGTTAAATTTTTATCGATAAGTGTCTGAATGATACCATCTACCAAACCAACCTTGGGCACATAGATACTTTTTATCGCCGCCCATTTCATCACGGTAATATAGATCTCGCATGCCGGAATGATCACATCGGCCCGATCCTGGTTGAGGCCCAATACATTGATACGATCTTTAAGCGAAAAGGAATTGAGGTAGTTATAAAGTGTTTTTAGCTTGCCAAATGTTAACGGCGTGCCCTCTTTTTCCTGAGATAGCCTGAATAGTTTGTTGATATTACCACCCGTACCAATACCCATTACCGATTTAAAGCCACGGGTATGATCTTTTATAAAATCGTGCATATCGTTCCAGGTCTCTTCTTTATCCTGGTTATCCAAAATACGGATGGTACCAATATTGAACGAAGCTGAAGCGATCATCTGCCCCTGCGAAAATACAGAAAGCTCGGTACTGCCGCCGCCAACATCAATATACAGGTAGTTTTTGTTCTTTTCCAGATTTTGCTCAATATGGCTGGCATAAATAATGTTGGCCTCCTTTTGTCCGTGTACTATTTCAAGGTTTACCGAAGCTTCATTTTTTACCCGGGCTACAATGTCAGCCCCGTTCTTCGCCTCGCGCATGGCCGATGTTGCACAGGCCATGTAATCGGTCACCTTGTAAACATCCATCAGATTTTTAAATGCCTGCATGGTCTTTAACAGGTCGGTGGCTTTTTTATCAGATATACACTGATCCAAAAACGCGTCATCACCTAAACGCAATGGCACCCGGATAAGCGTGTTCTTTTTAAAGGAGATGGTATGATCATTCTCAACAATATCGGCTATCAATAACCGTACAGCATTCGAGCCAATATCAATTGCAGCGTATCTCAATGTGTTTAATTTTTATATTTTAAATAGTTATAGATGTCAATTTGTGCCCTGTAGGGTATTTTGTGTTTGGTTTTAGCGTATTTGTTATCATTATGACTGTTGATCTCGCGGGCCTTGGTGTTATCCTGTAGCTGAATATTGATGATATCTTTTATCTCTTTCTTTAAAGCCTCATCATAAACAGGGAAACCAACCTCCACCCTATGGTCCAGGTTACGGGTAAGCAGGTCTGCCGATGTAAGGTATATCTGCTCCTTACCGCCATTACAAAATATGCTGATGCGGGCATGTTCCAGGTATTTATCAACTATGCTTATCGCCTCAATATTTTCGCTGTACCCTTTTATGCCGGGCACAAGGCAGCACATACCGCGGACAATGAGGTTCACTTTAACCCCTGCATTACTGGCCTGGTACAAACGTGCTATCATTTCCTCGTCGGCCAGGCTGTTCATTTTCAGGATAATATAAGCCGGCTTTTTGGCCTTCGCGTTTTTTATCTCGTTATCTATCATCCTGAAATATGCCGGCCTTGAGTCAACCGGCGATACCACCAGGTTTTTCAGGCCCTTTGGTACGGTATTCCTGGTTAGTGCCTTAAACACCTCAACCAGCTCATTGGTAATGCGTTTATCCGCGGTAAGCAAGCTGTGATCTGCGTAAAGTGAAGCCGTTTTCTCGTTAAAATTACCTGTTGATAAACAAGCGTAGTTTACCAGTTTACGTTTCTCTAATCGAGAAACCAGTATAATTTTAGAGTGTACCTTATATCCCGACACGCCATAAATTACATTCACCCCCTCTTCGGCCAGGCGACGGCTCCAGGTAATGTTTGCCTGCTCATCAAACCGTGCCTTAAGCTCAACCAGGCAGTTCACCTTTTTACCATTTTTAGCCGCATTGATAAGCGCGTGTACCACCCTCGAGTTTTTAGCTAAGCGATAAAGCGTTACGCTGATCTCTTTTACTTTCGGATCGATAGCTGCTTCGCGTAAAAAGTGGATGATATAATCGAACGACTGGTATGGCGTGCTCACCAGGAAATCTTTATGCTCTATCTGCGCGATGATACTTTTAGCAGAAGATAAACCCTCTACCGGCAGAAAATCATATTTAGGATACTCTAATTCGGGCCGGCCCACATTGGGGAAAGCAATAAAATCCTTAAAGTTATGATACCGGTTACCCGGGATGAGGCTTTCGGAGTTAACGCCCATTTTAGTAACCAGGTAAGCCAACATATCCATCGACATTTCACTGTCGTACAACAGGCGCATCGGCTTTCCTTTTTTACGTTTAAGCAAACTGCGCGATAGCGATTCGATAAACTTATCGCTCACTTCTTTATCCAGGTCGAGCTCTGCATCGCGCGTAAGCTGGATAGAATAAGCTTCGATATTATCATGGTCGAAAATGAAGAAGATATCCTCTAAACAATAGCGTATAATATCATCAACCAGGATAATGAACTTCAGATCGTTAGTTTGTGGCAGCACCAGGAAACGCGACACGTTATCAGGGATCTCTATTAACGCCAGCCTTACTTTCTTCTTTTTGGTGAGCTTAACAAAAAAGTAAATGCCCCTGTCGCGCAGTTCGGGTAAGGGCTCATTGTCATTCAGCATCACCGGAACCAATGTTGCCAGTATATTATCCCGAAAGTAGTTTTTCACGAAGGCGCCGCGGGTAACGTTCAGCTGCTTATCATTCAAAATGAATATCTTCTCTTCGGCTAATTGTTTAACTATAATATTCTCGTACAGATTGTTAAACTTACGTTCCTGCTTTACTACCAGGTTACGTATCTCGCTGAGCAGTTTTTTGGGATTATAGCCAAATACCTGCTTCGCTTTTTCATTCAGGCTGCTCAGGCGGCTTAAGGTAGCTACCCTTACACGGTAAAACTCATCCAGGTTTGATGAAAAAATAGATAGAAACTTTATCCGGTCAATTAGCGGTACGGTAGGGTCGGCTGCCTCCTGTAAAACCCTATCGTTAAAATAAAGCCAGCTGATTTCCCTGTTTATTAGCGGTATACGTTTAATATCCATATAGTGAAGAAGCCCTGACGGTTTCGCCAGAGACCACAAAACTGCTTATTTTAATGTTAAGATTATATTAAGACTACAGCAAATATTTAACCATTTTATTACTTCTTAACAGGCTTTGCTTTAGGCGTGGTTGCTTTGGCAGCAACTACAGGCTTGGCAACGGCTGGTTTTGCTTTTGCAGGAGCAGGTTTGCTAACGGCTGCTTTTACTTCTTCTACCGCTTTTGCTGCTTTCAGTACAGGTTTTTCAACTGCTTTTACCACTTTTTTAGTCGCGGTTTTTGTGGCCTTTGCTATTACTTTTTCAACCTCGGCCGCTTTCTTCGCAATGTCTTTTTTGGCTGCCGCCGATGATTTCTCCGCTTTTATTACAGCATTTTTAACAGGCGCCGAATCCATTTTGGCTTCAACTACCTGCTTAACATCCTTAAGTTTACGTTCTATTTTCTTAGCAATAAACTTGCTTGCCTTTTTTATCACGCGTTTTAGTTTATCAGAGTCGTGCCCAAGCTCGGCAACGGCATGCATAAACTTGTCGGTAAGGCTGGCTTCCAGCTCCTTTTTTGATATTTTTTTGAGGTTATTTTTCATATTGAAGAATTTAAAGGTTGAAATCTATATAAAGGTAAGAATAGAATTTATCACAAACCCGCTTATTCATACAAAAACTGTCATAATCTATATGGCCCGTGTACACATTTAAAATAAATGGGTAAGTTTGCAGCCTAATTCCAATTAATACCATTATGCCATCATTTGATATTGTAAGCAAAATTGACGCGCAAACATTAGATAATGCCATCAATAATGCCAAAAAAGAGATCCTGAACCGCTACGATTTCAATGGCTCTAAAAGCACCATTGAGCTCGACAAAAAAACCAACACCGTTACCGTGGTTACCGAAGATGATATGCGATTAAAGGCCATCCAGGATTCCATCATCAGCCGTATGGTTAAACAATCGCTCGATCCGAAAGCACTCGATTTTGGCGACGAACAATACGCATCCGGCAACATGATCCGTAAAGAGATCAAGATCAAAGAAGGCATTGATAAAGAGGCAGCCAAAAAGATCGTCAAAAAGATCAAAGACAGCGGCCTTAAAGTACAGGCATCCATTATGGACGACCAGGTTCGCGTTACCGCTAAAAAGATAGACGACCTGCAAGCCGTTATCAGCCTTTGCCGCTCCGACGATTTTGGCCAGCCGCTTCAATATATCAACATGCGCAACTAATACTTATAATACATCCACACTTTATAAGTAATGAAACTCAAGTTTCTTTTGTTATTTGCCGCTCTATATTCGTGCCTTACCGTTTTCGCGCAAAGCGGCAATTACAAGAACCAAATAGGTTTCAGAACCGATAACGACGGACTGCTGGCCCGCGGCTCCGACAGGTATTATACTGCAGGCAACTTCTTTAACTTCAGGCATGCCTTAAAATTAAAGGATTCCGCCTCCCTTAAAAACAAGGTGCTCGGTATTGAGCTGGGCCAAAAGATCTATACGCCACAATCCGCATTCATATCCGGACCGGCTTATATTGACAGGCCTTTTGCCGGCTACCTGTATCTCGGCACCTCCTTAAACCTGCTTTACAAAAACGAAAGCAACCTTAAACTGGAAGCTCAGCTGGGCGTTGTTGGCCCAAACTCCTTTGCCGAGCAGGTACAATACCTTATCCACTCTACATTCCACTTTTATAAGCCGGGTGGCTGGCAATACCAGGTTCAAAACGATTACGAGATCAACCTGTCTGCCCAATACAACTTTCTTGCCATACGCCGCCATGGTTTTGATATTTCGGTTAACAGCTATGCAGATCTGGGTACCGGCATAACCGGCGCCGGCGGTGGCTTTACAGCCAGGTTCGGCAAATTCAACCCCTTATTCAATTCGGTAACTACCGGCAGCTCTGTTTCGGCTTACAAAAGCGCCTCTTCGGCTAAAACCGAGGCCTTTGTTTATGCCAAACCTTATATCAGCTTTATAGCTTATGATGCCACCATCCAGGGCAGCCTGTTTTCAAGTACGCTGGGACTAAACGAATACCCAACCGATAAGGTTCCTGTTGTTTTAAGCGAGCAGTTTGGTGGGTCCCTGGTTACCGGTCATTGGCTGCTCGATCTTTCAGCAACCTATCAAACCCGCACTACCCCAAAAATGGTTCACCGCCCGGGGCATCAATGGGGGTCTGTAAACCTTGCTTACCGGTTCTGATTCTTAGTCCCTATCCATAAACCGCCGGTTTATCTTTTTTAGCGATGCCCGTCTTTTCTCATCCAGCCGTGCCGCTACCGATGCTTTTGAGGGCTTGCTTGCCTTGCGCTTTTTAGGCTGGTGTAAAGCTTTTGTTAAGATGGTCTGCAGTTTCTCTATCGCTTTCTCCTTGTTCAGGTATTGGCTCCGCTCCTCCTCGCAAACCACCTGCAGCAGCCCGTCTTTGTTCAAGCGCGACTGCAGCCTGGTCATCAGCAAGGCTTTTTCTTCATCGGTAAAAAGCGTCGAATTAGTAACCGAGAACAGCAATTCAACCTTGCTCGAAACCTTGTTAACGTTCTGCCCGCCTTTGCCCCCGCTCCTCGAAGTTTTATATTGTACGTCTCTTTGCAGTTCCTCTTTTGTAAAATTCATTTCATTCGTATCTTAGTTGCCCGATGGATAAAAATATTGTAGTAGCTATCGACGGCTATTCTTCGTGCGGTAAAAGTACCCTGGCTAAAGCTTTGGCTAAAAAGCTCCACTTCATTTATATCGATAGCGGTGCCATGTACCGGGCCGTTACTTTATATTTTTTGCGCAATAATATCGATTTAACCGATCATGCCCAAATAGCCGGGGCGCTCAAAAATATCCACCTCAATTTTCATTCCCGCGATTACCAGACCCATATCCTGCTTAACGATGAGGAAGTGTCCGACGAGATACGCCTGATGCCCGTTACCGAGAATGTGAGTACCATTGCCGCCCTGCACGAAGTGAGGGTAGAGATGGTGCGCCAGCAGCAGCGCATGGGTAAGTCAAAGAACATTATTATGGATGGCCGCGATATTGGCACCGTAGTTTTCCCGCATGCGCAGGTGAAACTTTTTATGACCGCCGACCCCAAGATCCGCGCCGAGCGCCGTTACAAAGAGGTGGTACTAAAAGAGCCGCACATAACCCTCGAAGAGGTTTTTGAAAGCCTTGCCCATCGCGACTACCAGGACACCACCCGTACCGAAAGCCCCCTGACCCGTGCCGAAGACGCCATTATTTTAGATAATACTGACCTTACGCCCGACGAACAATTAGCTTTCGCGATAAGCAAAGTACGACCCTTTTTAGATCACCGCTAAAACACTATCCAACCGTAACCTGCAACAAAGGCCTCCGGTCGCCGTTACTCCCAATACTGGTCGAAGCTTCCAGCTTCGTCCTAAAATACCGCAGGCATTACGTTTGCGAAACAAAACAGTAGTCGATCTTTTTTGTTAAAATTGTTCGAAAGTCAACCTTATGAAACCAACAAAAATCTGGGCTAATTTTAGTGTAAAAGATGCAAACCGCACCAGGCAATTCTATACACAATTGGGTTTTACTCCCAGCAAGCAAAACAACGTTCCTAAGCTGGCCAGTTTTCTATTTGGTGATGATGACTTTGTAATTCATTTTTTTGAACAGGGTTCCAAAATAGATGAATATTTAGCGCCCGGGACAACAACTACCAGCGAAATTATTTTCACTCTTTCCGCGGAAACAGAGACCGAGGTGAATGAATGGGCAGAGAAAGTTAAAACCGCCGGCGGCGGTATTTTTCACGAAGTGGGTAGAGATGAAAACAATTATTATGGTTTTGCCTTTGCCGACCCTGACGGCCATAAATTTAATGTAATATTGATGGATAACTTGGTGTGATACCCCCCTTTCCACCAACACTGGTCGCAGCATTCTGCTTACGAAGAAGACATTACTCGGTGGTTGAATTGAAAACTTAAGACATTTTCGTCCCCGCATGGTCTCCCAACGGGGATCTCTTTGAGAGAGCCTGTAGAGACAAAATCAATATTAGCTGATAAACGCTAACCATTCTTGCAACAATTCTTTAAAGTCAGTGATTGTAACCGACGTTTCTTCAATGCCCACAATCACATTATTTGTTTCTGGATATATATACAATGGCGAACCAAATAGCTCACCCCAAAATTCATTTACTGCAAGGCCTTTTTGTAATCGCCCCATCGCATTCTCGATACTATTAATTTGATCAATTGTATTGGTTTTATCGCTATTAGTTAAATGTCTGGCAATATCATAGTAATCTGAGTTTGTCGTTAACGCAAAGAAATTAACCCATTCGCCGGAAATGCTTTTTTTAAATGATATTTGGAATATTTCCCTTTTTGTCATGATAGTTATAAACGTTTCAGTCTCCGCGGGTCTCCCAATGGGGACCCTGCGGAAAGCGACAGGTAACAAATTAGAACCTACCCCAACTTCCCCGCCTTCACCCCAAACCGGTTCAAAAACTCAACACCTTCGTCAAGCGCTATCTTTTTATACTCGGCGTATGAGTATTTGAAGTACACCTGCTTTATCCCGGCCGAAAAAATGAGCCTTGCACAGGGCAAACACGGCGACAGCGTGGTATATAATGTTGAGCCTGCAAGGTTAGCACCATTTTTAGTAGCAAATAGAATGGCGTTCTCTTCGGCGTGGAGTGCCAGGGAGCAGCTCCCTTTCGAATCGCGGGCGCAGCCTGTTTCGGGCCATTCCTCATCGCAATTATGTGTACCCGCGGGCGGGCCGTTATAGCCTATGGATATAATGCGGGTATCTTTAGCCAGCACCGCGCCAACCTGAGCCTTAACGCAATGCGAGCGCTTGGCCAGGTCGAGCGCCAGGTTCATAAATATATCGTCGAAACTTGGTTTGTTTATCATGTTAGTGTGCACCCTGGCTTTCCATCTTATCAAAATCAATACCCTGTGCCTTTAATACCATTTTAGCTTTAACGGCATAAAATGCCAGGTAGGCAAAACATACTACTCCAACTATGTATGAGTATTGTATGCCCAAAAACCTGTCGCCAGCCAAATAGCCTTGCAGCAAACTTATGAATCCGCCACCCATTATCATCATAATTAAAAAACTCGAACCTTCATTGGTATGTTTGCCTAACCCGGCAATGGCCAGCGTATAGATACAAGGCCAAAGTGTAGAACAAAATAAGCCTACGCTAATAAAGGCAAACACACTTACCATACCGGTTGTAAACATGCCGATAACCAAAGCGGTAATACCCATTACAGAAAATATAAGCAATTGCCTTGCGGGATTACCCTTACTGGCCAGTGCCGATAAAATCATAACTACAATCACACCTGCATAAACATAAAACGGTGTTACATCGCGGTGGAATATCTTATTAACTCCCAGGAACAGCAAAAACGCAAGATAAGGTACAATAATACTCAATACTTTTTTGGTGTTTTCTGACACGTTAAACGCGCCTACAGAGTTTGCCCAGCGACCTACCATTAAGCTTGCCCAATAAAGAGAAATGAACGGCGCTATATCGCCGGTAGCAGTATGAAGTTTTTGACGCATATATTCGGGCAAGTTACTGGCAGTAGATACCTCTACCCCAACGTATACAAATATGCCTATCATACCTAATACCAACTGTGTATAGCTAAGTGATGATTTTCTTGAAGAACTTTCCAGGTTTGATATATCTGTGGACGTACCTATCACTTCAGGCTCCAGCTCAATTTTATTAGGGATAGATGAAAATTTGAAGATAAAGGCAAATAACAGGAATAAAGCACCTAAAATAAGATAAGGTGTTTTAACCGCGCTGATGCTCGCTACATTGGTTTGCCCTACTACAATTTGCCCAAAAATGGCTAAGCTAACCAACACCGGACCAATAGTGGTACCTACATTATTCACTCCGCCCGCAAGGCTTAAACGTTGCGAGCCTGTTTTTGGGTCGCCTAAAACAATAGCTAATGGATTGGCGGCTGTTTGTTGTAACGAAAAGCCTAAACCTACAATAAACAACCCCGATATCATCAATAAAAATGATGAACTCTCTGCGGCAGGATAAAATAACAAAGTACCCAATGCTGATATAACAAGCCCTAAAGCAATGCCATTTTTATAACCCAGCCTATTTAATATATCCCCCCCGCTAAATTTAGATACCAGAAAGTAAATAACAGAGCCCACGGTATAGGCAACATAAAACGCGAACGATATCATTTGAGATTGCCATTGCTCCAGGTTGAGTTTTTCTTTAAAAACCGGGATCAGGATATCATTACTGGCTGCAACAAAGCCCCAGAAAAAGAAAACAGTAACTAATGTATACAGTGCTGAACCGTAGTTTTTGGATTTATTTTGTTCCATTTGCGTGATAGGATAAATATTGGTGTGTGTTTCAAAACCCTAACATAATTAAATTTTGTAACATCCCACTAAAATTATAAAACGTTTAACTTAATTTTGGTACGGTATGGCATAATTTGCATATTCGCATTTGCTAAATATACCATAGTCTGTTTTAATGATAGAAGCCATAATAACGGGCATCGGATTTGGGTTAGTGCTGTCGGTTTTAACCGGGCCCGTATTCTTTGCGTTGATTAAAACCAGTATCGAGAAGGGTTTTCATGCCGGCGTAGCTATGGCCCTCGGCGTAGTAACCAGCGATATGGTTTTTATAGGCGCTATCCTGTTTGGCTCGCAACTGGTCGATTTTAAGGTAGATACCAAAATAGTGGGCATGATAGGCAGCGCTATTTTGTTCACCATCGGCATATACTACATCTTTAAAAAAGCAGAGATCAGCTATAACCAGACTCCCGTAAAGGCCAACCGAGCGGGATTTTTTTTGAAGGGCTTTTTGATGTGCATCTTTAACCCTACCCTGCTCTTCCATTGGATCACGGTAATAGGCGCCGCCAGTACCTATTATCCTGCGGAAGTACCTAACAGGCAATTACTTATCGGCATTATGTTTCTCACCATTTTAGCCGTTCAATTCTCGCTTGATACCACCAAGGCCTTTTACGCCAACAAACTCCGCGCCCGTATCTCCGAAAAATCTATCCACCGCTTAAACCAGGTTGCCGGCATAGCGCTTATCATCGCTTCGTTGGTATTGGTGGATAGGTTGGTAACACATGTGGTGTTTGGTGTGAGGTAAGCAAAAGCTTTTGTATATTCAGTAGATTTATACTTATATCATTATACAATGAAACTTACTGTCCTTATCGCTTTATTATGCTTCGCAGTATTATGCAAAGCGCAATCACAATTATCAGAACGCGATTTTAATAACCTTGTCGCTATCGGCGATACCTATTCGCATAACAATAACGCACGTGGGCCTGCCTTTGCTAAAACGATGGATTCGTTACAAACGCCGGCATTAAAACATATTACCGAATCACTAAAGGCCGTTGGTCGCGGCGATTCAAGTGTTATGGCATATTCCTTTTTAGCCCGACCAAGTAATGACGAGCTAAAACTATGGTACGTGATACGCGAAATTCATTACAATAATAATGATGAGAAGAAAAAGCCGCGACCATCTGCCGATGTAGCACGCGAAGTATTGGCGGCAGACATTGACGAACGGTGGTTGCTTGATAACTATTACTACCGGACGCTACCTGGACTTGCTATGTATTTTAACACAGCAGACTTGAGCAAACAAAACATTGAGATAAATAGGCTTGGCTTTCATAACGATACTGAAAAAGGCATATTTTATTTGGACGCTATGTTTATGTTAGCAGGGGGTCGTTTCCGGGCATTGCAAATGTTAAAAAAAAAATGAAAAAATACTGGAGTATGCCGACAGGCTCCCCAACTTTGACGGCAAACCGTATTACTACATGACATTGAACATCCCGGATTTCGATTTCATAGGTTATAACAAAACAGAATCTTATAACATGCGTAATATTGGCAACCTATACAATACTTTGATCATACACTTTACAGCCACGTCGATTTTAAGGGATAAAAAATCAGCACAACAAATATATTTCAATTCATTATTGCACAACCCCATGTATTTTAAATATAGCAAAAATGAAAAGGATTTACAAGCTATTTACGATCAGTCGAAGTAAGGACTTTCCGTTGGTCGGAATTTATAATACCCAACCGCTATCGCAAGGGTCCACCCTTGTGGTAATATGACAGGTCGGCAACGGGCAATAATTGAACCCTGCCTCACCACAAGGGAGCCCCTTGCGGGAGCAACTCAACCCAAAAAGCTTTGTGCTTTCCGCTTTTAGCTCAAAAAATTACATATAAGCCCGCTGGTTCTTACCTTCCATCCAGTTCACAAAAGCGCGGTTCACTACTTTGTTACCGCCCGGGGTTGGGTAGTTACCGCTAAAGTACCAGTCGCCTTTATGGTCGGGACAGGCTTTGTGCAGGTTATCCAGGGTTTGGTAAATTACCTGTACCTCTGCTTTTATTTCTTTTGGTGTGATGATCTTCGCAATACGGTCGGATATTTCCTGGTCGGTAAAGGGCGCGTATATTTCTTTTACGTAATTCTCTACTTCCTCTTTCGGCAAACTCGCGCTCTCTTTACATTTCTGGTAAACATCGGCAATGATCTGGTAGCGGCCGCTGTCTTTCAGCAGGCTTATCGCAGCTTCAAAAGCCACAAACTCCCCCATGCGCGACATGTCTATCCCATAACAATCAGGGTAACGTATCTGCGGCGCCGATGATACCACAACTATCTTCTTCGGCCCCAGCCTGTCCAGTATCTTTAAAATACTCTGTTTCAGCGTAGTGCCGCGTACAATGGAATCATCCAGTGCCACCAGGGTATCGGTACCATTCTTTACAATACCGTAGGTGGTATCATAAACGTGTGCTACCATTTCGCTGCGGTCGGCATCCTGTGTAATAAAGGTACGCAGCTTAACGTCCTTAATAGCTATCTTTTCTACACGGGGCGCCATTTTGAGCACCTCGGTCAGTTCTTCATCCGTTATCTTATCGGCACGGTTCAGCAATATCTCGCGCTGGCATTTTTTAACGTGTTTGTGTATGCCTTCTACCAAACCATAATAGGCTACTTCGGCTGTATTTGGGATGTAAGAGAATACCGTATTCACAATATCGTTATCCACCGAAGCCAGTATCTGGTCGCACAATAAGCGGCCCAGTTGCTTGCGTTCGCGATAGATAGAGGCATCACTTCCGCGCGAGAAATAGATACGCTCGAACGAGCACGCCTTTTTCTCTTTAGGCTCGCTAAACATTTCCTCGCTTATCTTACCATTCTTTTTGATGATAAGCGCGTGGCCGGGCTTCACTTCCCTGATATCGTCTATCGGTACATTAAAGGCGGTTTGTATGGCAGGGCGCTCCGAAGCGGCAATTACCACCTCATCATTATAATAATAAAACGCCGGGCGAATACCTGCCGGGTCGCGCATAATAAAGGCATCGCCGTGGCCGAATATACCGCCAATGGTATAACCGCCATCCCAGTTCTTAGCCGATTTTTTCAGGATCTTGGCTACATCCAGATCGGTAGCGATGAGTTTACTTATTTCGGCATTATCATCCAGGCCTTCGCGCTTGTATTGGTCAAACAAACCCTGGTTCTCGGTATCTAAAAAGTGTCCTATTTTTTCGAGTACAGTAACCGTATCGGCTTTTTCTTTGGGGTGCTGGCCAAGGTCGTACAGTTGCTGTAAAAGCTCATCAACGTTGGTCATGTTAAAGTTACCGGCAATTACCAGGTTACGGGTCATCCAGTTATTCTGGCGAAGGAAAGGGTGGCAATTTTCGACACTGTTTTTGCCGTGTGTGCCATAACGCAAATGCCCTAACAAAACTTCGCCGGTAAAGCTGACATTGTTTTTGAGCCATTCGGCATCTGTCAGTTTTTCCGGCTGCTCTTTTTGTATATCGGCAAATTTCTTTTGTATATACTCAAATATGTCGGCTACGGCATTCTGCGCCATTGATCGGTGCCGGCTTATGTAACGCTTACCTGGCTCAATATCGAGCTTTATGGTAGCTACGCCCGCCCCGTCCTGGCCCCGGTTATGCTGCTTCTCCATCAGGAGGTACAGTTTATTCAGGCCGTAGAGTGCGGTGCCGTATTTTTTTTGATAAAATGATAGAGGTTTTAAAAGACGGATAAATGCGATGCCGCATTCGTGTTTTATCTGATCGCTCATGGTGAGTAATAAGCACGCAAAGTTACTACTTTATAGCAAAAAATAAAGGTTTTTGTAGGATTGACGTAACAATGACCTAACATTTTATTGATAGCTTATTAACAAACAGAAATGCTTTTTACCCACACAAATAATCCAAAATTTGCGAAAAAGACCTGCCCATCCAACAAAAAAAGCAATACTAAAAAACCGGTAAAATGTTACAGTTTTTCGCCGTGCTGGCTGATGTCTAAACCAACGGCTTCATCTTCCAGCGAAACACGTAAAGGCGATAGCATATCTGTAATTTTTAACAACAGTAGCGAGCCAAAAAACGCGAAGATGGATACACCAACCAAGGCCTCGCATTGTATAATAAACAAATGTGTTTCGCCAAAAAACAAACCATTGCCGGTAGTATTGGCGCTGTTAATATTTTGATGCGCGAAAACACCTGTCAGTATCATCCCCACCATACCACCAACACCGTGGCAAGGGAAAACATCCAGCGTATCATCAATAGTAGTGCGTGTGCGCCATTCTACCACTAAATTACTGATAGACGCGGATACAAAGCCGATAATTAACGAAGCAGGTATAGATACAAAGCCCGATGCCGGGGTAATAGCCACCAAACCTACTACCGCGCCAATACAGGCACCCATAGCGCTTGGTTTACGTTTACGCGCCATATCAAAAAATATCCAGCTGATTGCTGCGGCGGCAGAGGCCGTAGTACTTGTAGCGAGCGCGTTTACCGCCAAACCGTTTGCCGCGAAGGCTGAGCCCGCGTTAAAACCAAACCAGCCAAACCATAATAAGCCGGTACCTATCATCACGTAAGTAATACGCGCCGGCGAGTGGTTTTGCTCATTACGGCGTTTCATATACAGCGCTGAGGCCAAAGCCGCCCACCCTGCCGACATGTGTACTACCGTTCCGCCGGCAAAATCCAATACGCCCAATTTGGCTAAAAAGCCATCGGGGTGCCAGGTAGAGTGCGCCAGCGGCGCGTATATAAACACAAAGAACAAACAAATAAATAACAGGTACGAGTTAAAACGGATACGCTCGGCAAAAGCGCCGGTGATAAGCGCCGGGGTTATGATAGCGAACTTTAACTGGTACATCGCGAAAAGCAATATAGGTATGGTTGGTGCCAGTTTCCAGGTAGCATTGCCCAGCATTCCTTTCATCATAAAATAAGTTGAGGGATTACCTACAACACCATAAACGGTATCGCCAAAGGCAAGGCTAAAACCAAAAACTATCCATATCACCGTAATAACGGCCATACAGATAAAGCTCTGAAACATGGTAGATATCACATTCTTTTTGTTGACCATCCCACCATAGAAAAAGGCCAGGCCAGGTGTCATGATCAGCACCAAACCGGTTGCCGAAAGCATCCAGGCTGTATCGGCGGCATCAATATGATTGGCTTTGATACTGGTGACATCGATTGAAGGAAATACTAAACAGAGTGCGGAAATAATAAGCAGGAAAGAAATAGGTATAAATTTTTTCATTTAACTACGTAAGTGTAAACCGACCGCTAAATTATAAAAAAATGAATTTTTCCTATAGAATTAATAGAATAATATGATATAAATCATATTTTAAAGACGAAACGAAGAAAACAGTAATCTAAAGCACTTCGTTTTCAAGAAGTTTATCGCCCATACTATGCCATTCATGTTCCACCTGGCTCATTAAAAGGGCATTGTCAAAACATACACTGCCTTTCGGGAATATAGCCTCATTCTCAAAAAAACTCGAATGTACATTTATCACTTCGAGAGGAGTCACCTGCCATTTATAGGCTTGTAGTTTTAAACCTTCGTACCGCTTACCGTTTGGAGAATAACCTACCTCTCCTTTTTCAAAAAAATCAGAAGCATTTTGCAAAGTTTCAAAAATGGAATTTGAATTGAAGCTGCTTGTTTCCTTAGCATCTATCAGGATGGTTGTATTATCTGAACTGGTAAAATCGATATGATAATTTCCGCCCGATTCCTCTACATTAAAATCTGCTAAATAATGCCTCCCGGGAAATATCCTCCCGCCAACCATAGTGTTTAACTTTAATGAGGTATCCCTCCGTGGCACATAAACACCTTGCTTTTTCACGCCCGCCTCATCCCATTCAACCGCTATACGATGAGCACCGTTTTCTGACCCAACACCCATAAAATCGGGAAGGCCTTTTGGTTTAATGTTTTTTAATCTGATAAGACAAATGCCAACAATAGCCTTGCCCTTATATAATTGCGGACTAAAAGGCTCGGGAATGATCTTTTTAACAATGTCTGCATCGGCAACAAAGTTAATGAGTATCCGCCTGTCTATATAACCATGTATGGTGGGAAACTTCATAGGCAAATCATACTTGCAAAAAGTTCAATAACTGCGGAAACACACCAACCGCCAGCAGCAAAAAGCTGATCACGCAAATACACACCAGCAGGTACCGGTGGTTAACGATCAGGTCATCCGCATGGTGCTCATTCTTTTTCAGGAACAGATATAATGGTATCTTGATATAATAGAACAATGCGATAACCGTGGTAGCCGCGCCGGTGATCATCAAGGCCAGCAACCAACCATCGCGGCTGTGCTGGTAAACATCATATACTGCCGAAAACACCAGCACCTTGCCATTAAAGCCCGCCGTAACAGGTAATCCCGCTAAGGAAATAAGAATAATAACAAAACAAACCGATGGCAGCGGATAACGCAGGCCTACTCCTTTATAGCTATCCAGCGTATGCGCGCCAATCTTATTCACGTAATAGCTGCACAGCATCAGTGCGCCGGCATTAGCTATAGCGTACACTGCAAGATAGAACAGCAATGCAGAGATCCCCTGCTCCGAAAACGCTGCCAAAGCCATCAACGCGAAACCTGTATGCCCGATGCTTGAATAAGCCAGTAGCCTTTTGATATTAGTTTGCCAGATAGCTGCAACATTTCCCACAATGAGTGTAACGATGCCCACAACAGATAACAGCAACCTGAAATCGAAAGCCGTCCACAAGGGATTAAATACAAAAGGTGTTAAAAAGTTAATAAGCAAGCCAAAACCCGCGATTTTTGGCACGGTAGAAAGGTAGGTAGTAACCGGTGTAGCCGCGCCCTGGTAAACATCGGGCACCCAAAAGTGCATGGGCACAAAGGATAATTTAAAGCCTATTCCTACCATAACCAGCACCAGGGCCAGCGAAACACTCACCGGACTAACCTGGGTCAGGTTGTGTATAAACCCAGGATCAAAAATATCCAGCGTACCGCTAAAGCCATACAGCAACGAAATACCATACAGCATAATGGCCGACGATACCGCACCGAACAGCACATATTTCATCCCAGCCTCCGTAGTTACGCCGGTATCAGAACGGTAAGCCACCATGAGGTATGACGCGATGGACACCATCTCTACAGCCAGGTAAATACTCAACAAGTTGACCGCCATCACCATTAAATGCAAGCCTAATACCGATGCAATGGTAATGGAATACAGATCGCCCAGGCCTTTAAAATGTGCTCTTAACGCTTTATCCCAGGGAATATAGATAAGCACCAGGATAGCCAGCACATCCATCACCAGTTTAAAACAAACCGAGGTGTGGTGCAGCAACAGCATCCCGCTAAAAATAAAATGCGATTCGCCGCCAACCGCTACCAATGCCAACTGCTGTAAAGCAGTAAACAATACTACCAGCATACCAATAATGGCAACGGTACGCGTAAGCCAGGCTATTTTTTTGCCTGCTACCAGGTCTGATAAAAAAACGAGCAGGAACAATATACTTAAACCCAATTCCGGCACAAACCAGGGCATACTTTTCAGTATATCATCTAACTGTGCCGG